>Ga0247843_1001403_pt1 | contig 49264 bp, 27 predicted proteins | sample LaCruzMarch2017__FD_192420 | JGI IMG/M metagenome (GOLD analysis project Ga0247843, IMG submission 192420) | Freshwater microbial communities from meromictic Lake La Cruz, Castile-La Mancha, Spain - LaCruzMarch2017_8m | ecosystem: Environmental > Aquatic > Freshwater > Lake | place: Spain...
ATCCTGAAGACAGGAGTCAGCGCCACCTTCTGCCCGCGTTCATCCCGTTTCTTATCCGAGAACAAGTCTAAAGTAGAACATGATGACCGCCCGCCCGTCCACCGCCGCGCTGCCGTGGTGGAACTGCTGCTGCGGCATGACGGAGATGCGCGCCCGCTCCATTCGGACCGCTTTTCCCAGCGCTTTTCTGGCGATGTGACCCAGCACAGTCACCAGCAGCGGTGCCGCCTCCACCTTCCCCATCGCGATGAATTTCTGATCCCCGCCGAATTCCTCCAGGAAGTAGTTCAGAGCCAGCTCATAGTCCGTGGGATGCTGTAGCCGCTGCCGCAGGATGCTCAGGTGCATGTCAATGTCTTGGGAGGCGTAGTTCATACTTCAGCCTCCTTCTCCCACTCCCGCATCCTGGCGTCGAGCAAAAATGGTCCGCAGGGCAACAACGCCGCGACAAAGACCACGGCTCCTCTTTTGAGGGACCAGCCCGCCGCCAGCAGCGTCTGTAGCAGCGCCCAGCATAGCAGCACGAAAAGCAGCCCGTGCGCCCATCCCACCACCTTCACCGCCACCGGCATCCCAGCGAAGTATTTCAGCGGCATGGCGATGCCGAGCAGTAGCAGAAACGACACACCCTCCAGCAGGGCGATGCGGCGGAGAAATGGCACAGAATTCTTCATGAGGATTGGTCACTGCCTCCACCGAGTCCCACCGCGCGTCAAGCAACGTTCGCACCGCACTGTAGTCCCGTGCCGCGTGTGGGACGGTTCCGCATGAAAATCCACCCCGCTTCAGCACGGCGATTTGGAGGATGAAATGCATTTGCGCCACAGCTTTCCTTTCTACCCTCTGCCTCCCCAATGTCCGTCAAGCTCCGACTCAACACCGCCACCGCCACTCGTGTCGTCCTCGCCAAGATCGGCAATCCGCAGCGCGAGGAACCGCTCCAGACCTCGAAGGAGGTCTTTGCCATTGCAGAGGCGGACCAGCCGGTGCTGACGGCGATCTTTTTGAAGCCGTTCAAGAACCTCATCGCCCACCGTTTCACCCATCACTCCTCGCTTGAGCAGCATGAGATGAACACTTGCGCCAAAGCCATCTTCGCTTCCCCAGGCGGTCTGTTGGAGCGGGGCGTGGAGATCGCCAGGCGGCTGTACTCGAAGTCCAACCACCCGAATATCAAGTCCGGTGACCTGTGCATCGCCCACATCAAGGAGGTCCACATTGAGGGGGAGCTTGTGCAGGGGCTGTGCATCCTGAAATCGGAAAGCGTGACGCCCTTTCTCAGCATCTCCACGCGCGATGGCGACCTGCAAATCTCCACCGAGCAGGGCATCAATCCCGACAAGATAGACAAGGGCTGCCTGATCCTGGATTACTGGCCGGGCAAGGGCTACTACGTCCTCACCTTTGACCGCAGCGGCGGCGACTCGCGCTTCTGGGTGCGTGATTTCCTCGGCGTCTCCGCCGTGCCTGACGCCGCCTTTTTGACCAACGCGTACGCAAAGATGGCCGTGTCCTGCGTCGAGGAGGAGCCGCCTGCGGAGGACACGCCGCCCTGGGAGAACTGCACGGCGGCGCGTGACACGCTGGACTACTTTGAGGAGCGGGAAAACTTCGACCTCCAGGAGTTCGAGCAGGAGGTGCTGAAAACGCCGGAGGCCGTGGCCAGGTTCGGCGAGCACCGCACCCGCATGGAGGAGGAGCAGGGCCAGCCGCTGGAGACCAGCTTTGAGATATCGAAGAAGGACGTGACGAAGGTGAAGAAGCGCATCAGCGCCGTGCTGAAGCTGGACACCGGTGTGGAAATCCATGTGAAGCCCACGCCTTCTACGGAGCACGATCCCGTGCTGGAGCGCGGTTACGATGACCGCAAGGGCATGAAGTTCATCAAAGTGTTCTACAACCATGACCTCTCGGCCTCCTGAAGCCTTAGAACCAATGCCGGAGACGAATCCGCGTTTGCAAACTGCTGTCGGCGCGCTTTAAACTCATTTCCACATTTTGAAAATCCTAGCTCCCGAGGCATGAAAATCGCGTTGGATGTGATGGGCGGTGACCACGCCCCGCAGAATCCCATGGGCGGCGTCAAGCTGGCCCTAGAAACACTGCCGCAGATGGAGCGTATCTTCCTCGTCGGCGTGCCAGAGGTCATTGAGCGGGAGATGAGCGCCCAGAGCATCTCCAGCCCAAAGGTGGAGATCGTCCCTGCCACCCAGGTGGTGGACATGGCAGACAGCGGCCTGGACGCCGTGCGCAAAAAGAAGGACAGCTCCATCTCCCGCGCTGTGGACCTGGTAAAGGACCGGCATGCCGACGCCGTGGTCAGCGCCGGCCACACTGGAGCCGCCGTCACCGCCAGCCTCATCAAGCTGCGCACCCTGCCGCACATCGAGCGCCCGGCTATCGCCGCCATCATGCCGTCCATGACCATCCCGTGGATACTCATTGACGCCGGGGCCAATCCCGACAGCCTGCCGGAGCATCTGGTCCAAAACGCCGTCATGGGCAGCGCCTACGCCCGCCATGTGCTGGGTCGGCAAAGCCCGCGCATCGGCCTCATGTCGAACGGCACCGAGGAGGAGAAAGGCAACGCGCTGTGCAAGGAGACCGCCAAGCTCCTGCGCAGAACGCCAGGTATCCATTTCATCGGCAATGTGGAGGGGCACGACCTCTGGGAAAGCCCGCCAGATGTCGTCGTGTGCGACGGCTTCACCGGGAACATCATTTTGAAGACCTCTGAGGCACTGGCTCATGCCCTCTTTGGCATGATTAAGGCGGAGATCACCAGCTCCGCCCTCACCAAGATCGGCGGCTTGTTGGCAAAGCCCGCCTTCAAGCGCATCCACAAAAAAACCAGTGCTGACGAATCCGGCGGGATGCCCCTGCTCGGCCTCAACGGCATCACCATCATCGCCCACGGCGGGGCCAGCGCCTACGCTATGAAAAATGCCATCCGCATGGCTTGCGACACCATTTCCCATCAAGTTAACCCTCACATCGAGGCCGCCATTTCCCAGCATCTCCTCACCCATGTCCACGCCTAGTTCGCCGTCCTTCTGCGCCTCCAGCATCATCGGCACCGGCAGCTACATGCCGGAGAAGGTTCTCACCAACGACGACCTGTCCAAGATCGTGGATACGACTGACGAATGGATCACCACGCGCACCGGCATCAAGGAGCGCCACATCGCCGCTGCCGACCAGGCCACCAGTGACCTCGCTGCCGAGGCCGCCCGCCGCGCCATGCAGTCCGCAGGAGTTGCAGTAGAGGAGATAGACCTCATCGTCGTCGCCACCGTCACGCCGGACATGTTTTTCCCCTCTACCGCCTGCATCGTGCAAAGCAAGATAGGTGCGGTAAACGCCGTCTGTTTTGACATCAGTGCCGCCTGCTCAGGCTTCCTCTATGCGCTCCAGGTCGCGCGCCATTTCCTCAATGCCGGCAGCCGTGCCACCGCGCTGGTCATCGGCGCGGAAAAGCTCAGCACCCTGGTGAACTGGCAGGACCGCAACACCTGCGTGCTCTTTGGCGATGGTGCCGGGGCCGTGGTCATCCGCCGTGCGGACGAGGGCGATACCGCCGCACCGGGCCGCGTGCTCTCCACCGTCATGGGCAGTGACGGCAGCTTGACCGACCTGCTCAAAGTCCCCGGAGGCGGCAGCGCCTGCCCGATCACGCCGGAGAATGCCGCCAGCCGCCCGAACACCATCCACATGGAGGGGCGGGAGACCTTCAAGCACGCCGTGACCCGCATGTGCCAGGCCAGTGAGCAGGCGCTGGAGCTGGCTGGCCTAACCAAAGAAGACATCGCCATGGTCATCCCGCACCAGGCCAACGCGCGCATCATCACCGCCATCGCCGAACGCCTCGGTCTGCCACCTGAGAAGACTTTTGTGAACGTGGACAAATACGGCAACACCAGCGCCGCCACCATCCCCGTCGCGCTTGATGAGGCCAGCCGCCAGGGCGCGATCAAGCATGGTGATGTGGTGCTGCTCGTAGCCTTCGGCGGCGGCTTCACCTGGGCCAGCTCTGTGCTGCGTTGGTGAAGGATCACGGTGGCGCGACACCTGCTCCCGGCTTCAGCCAATAGAGCACACTCATGCGAACGGCAATGCCATTTTCCACCTGCTGGTTGATGAGGCTTTTCTCATAGTTCATGCCCATGTCGGTGATCTCGACCCCGCGGTTCACCGGGCCTGGGTGCATAAGCCAGAGGCCACGCTCACGCAGGATTTGCACACGGGCATCCGTCAGGCCGTAGTTCCGGTGATACTCCGTGGCGTTGGGAAAAAACGGCTCGTCCATGCGCTCGCTCTGCACGCGCAGGAGGTAGATCACGTCCGGTTTCCAGTCGAGCGCGTCGGTCCAGTTGCCGAACTGCGGCACCTCCCCCGGCACCTCGCGCGGCATCATGGAGCCGGGTGCCAGATAGGCCACGCTCATGCCCAGACGGCGGAAGATTAGGCTGGTGCTGCGCGCCACCCGACTGTGCTGGATGTCCCCCGCGATCAGAGCGCGCGCGCCGCGCAGGTCTTTGAGCTTTTCCCGCAGCGTGAAGGCGTCCAGCAGCGCCTGCGTCGGGTGCGCGTGCCAGCCGTCCCCCGCATTGATGACGCTGGCGCGGGTGTTTTTGGCGATTAGACTGGGCGTGCCGGACTGCTTGTGCCGCACGACGATGTAGTCCACGCGCATGGACTCCAGCGTCTCCACGGTATCGAGCACGGACTCCCCCTTCACCACGCTGGAGGACTCGATGTCAAAGTGCGTCACGTCTGCAGAGAGGCGGTTCGCCGCGACCTCGAAGGAGGAGCGCGTGCGCGTGCTCGGCTCATAAAAGAGGGTCAGCACTGTCTGGCCCTTGAGCGTGGGCACCTTCTTCACCGTGCGCTTGAAGAGGTCCTTGAAGGGCACCGCGTTGGCCAGCACGAACTCAATTTCCTCATCAGTGAGGGAGGCGATGTCGAGGAGGTCTTTGCGCGGGATCATGCTCATGGGTTTTTCTTCTGCCAGTCTCTCACAAACACCTCGTCCCAGCCATCACCATCCACAAAGCGTACGCTCACCCGCTCCTCCACAGGCAGGTCCACGCAAATGCCCGCGTAGTCGGCGGCCAGCGGCAGCTCACGGCCCGCGCGGTCCACCAGCACGGCGAGCTGCACGCAGCGTGGGCGGCCAAAGCCCAGCAGCTCCTCCAGCGCCGCGCGGGAGGTGCGAGCTGTGTAAACCACTTCGTCGCACAGGATCACCACGGCGTCATCGAGATCAAAAGGGATGTCTGATCCCTCCAGCTTTGGCAGTATGGTCATGGTTTGCAGGTCATCACGGTATTGGGTGATGTCTATTTTCCCAAAGTCCACCGTGCGTCCACGCGCGCGCAGGCGCTCTGCTAACGTCCTGGCAAAGGGGACACCGCGTCGGTAAACCCCCACCAAGGCCAGGCGTGGCTCGCCCGGCCAGCGCGCATCAATCGCTTTGGCGAGAGCCTCCAAACAACGCGCCACCCCGGCGGCATCGAGGATCTGGCGTTTCTTGTCCGGCGGTTGGGTCACGGTCCTGAGAGGAAAGCAAAGTGACGGAACCGTCAACGGGATTCCTTTCCCCCAGCAGCATCTGAAATCTGCGCCTTGAATGCACGCGCCCGTCATGGGAGAGGGAGGCACCCACCAATGCCCCAGCCCACTCTGCTCTCTGACATCGGCAATGTACTCGTCACCTTCGACTTCTCCATCGCCACACGGCGTGCCGCCGCGCTCTGCTCCTGGCCGGCGGAGTCCTTGGCCGCAAGGTTGGAGACGATCAAAGGCCCGTTCGAGAACGGCGAGATGGATGACGCCACCTTTGTAAAGGAGGCGATGGTGGCGCTGAACTTCCAAGGCACGGCCGCTGAGTTCGAGAGCATCTGGTGCGAGATTTTCACCGAGAATGCCTTGATGGAGCACACCCTGGCCGCCATCGGCGCGCAGGTGCCGCTGCTGCTGCTCTCCAACACCAACAACCTGCACAAAGACTACCTGCTGCGCACCTTCCCCATCTTTCGTCACTTCCAGGACGGCGTTTACTCCTACTCTGCTAAGTGCAGCAAGCCAGACGCCGCCATCTTTCAGCACACTATCTCACGCTTCGACCTCGATCCGGCGCAGACCTTCTACATTGATGATCTGGAGGCAAACATCGCCACCGCACGGCGGCTCGGCTTTCAGGCACATCTCTACGACATCCACCAGCACTCGCTTCTGGAGGCAGAACTGGCAGCTTGGCTCAGCCGCGCAGTAGGTAAATGACACGGCGCAGGCCGGAGTGTTCCTCCACCGCACGCTCAACCGTGCAGCCCAGCAGGCGCTCGATCATCTCGCACTCGATCTCCACCATCAGCGGGTGCCTGCGCGCCAGTTCGGCCAGCGGCGTATGGTAGTCCACCAGACGCACCGCGCCCGCAGGCGTGCGCTCCACGGCAGACATGCACCCGTCGGTCGTGCGCAGCCGAGCCAGCACCAGCGCCTTGTTTTCCAGTTCCTTTTCCCGGTTCACACGCTCTGCATAGCGGGCCGCCCGGTTTTGGAAAAAGGCATACAGCAGCTTCTCCGAGGCCGAAGGACCAAAGATACGCTCTGCCAAAGCCAGCATCTCTGCCAGCACATCGCAGTCCGCCGTCGGGAACAATGGGTCCAGTTGCGTCGTCAGTCGGTAAACCTTCTCCGGGCGACCAAGCGGCACCGGATGGCGCCAGGTATCCAGGTAGCCCTTTTTCACCATCTCATCACAGTGCTGCTTCACGCCCATGTAGCTCATCTTCATCGGCACACACAGCTCCCGCACCGTCATCCCGGCGGACTGCTTGAGGTGCAGGATGATCTCCACCACCGGAGAGTGCAGGATGTCGCGCAGGATGGGAAAAATCATGGCGTGCGGAAGGGCGGGAGACGCAGCAGAAGTACACCAGCAATGCCACCCCTGCCACCCGGGACATCTTTTTCTGCAACAAATTTGACAGCAGGAAAGCCGCGCGCGTAACCTTTCCCCCATCCACACTCAATGCGCACGTCCACCTCGCTGCCGGAAAAGGAATTCCTCTCCCACGCGCCCGGCTTTTGGTTTGATCAGCAGATTCCCGCCCACGACTGGAACTCTGCCGCCTGGCAACTCCGCAGTCGTGTCACCAACCTGGCCCAGCTCGAAAGGCACCTCACGCTGACCGATGAGGAGCGCGCCGGCGTCCTGCTCAGCGGCAAGAAGCTGGCGATGGCCATCACGCCGCATTACTTCAATCTCATTGATCCCGAAGACCCCGAATGCCCCATCCGCCGGCAGGTCATCCCGCGCATTGAGGAGACCTGGGAGGATCCCGATGAAATGGCCGACCCCTGTGGCGAGGACAGCCACATGCCCGTGCCCGGCCTTGTGCATCGCTACCCCGACCGCGTGCTCTTTCTCGTCACCGACCGCTGCGCCAGCTACTGCCGCTACTGCACCCGCAGCCGCGTCGTCAGCGGTGTGGGCGAGCAAGAGCTGCACACCGACTACGAAGCCGTCTTCCGCTACCTGGAAAAGCATGACGAGGTGCGTGACGTGCTGCTCAGCGGCGGCGATCCCCTGCTGTTCAGCGATGCGAAGCTCGAAGCCATCCTCAAGCGCCTGCGTTCCATCAAGCACATCGAGTTCCTCCGCATCGGCAGCCGCATCCCCATCTTCCTGCCGCAAAGGATTACCCCTGCGCTCTGCCAGATGCTCCAGCGCTACCAGCCGCTTTGGCTCAGTATCCACACGAACCATCCGCGCGAACTCACCACCGAGGTCAAAACCGGTCTCGACCTGCTGGCGAACCACGGCGTCCCACTCGGCAACCAAAGCGTCCTGCTGCGTGGCGTGAACGACAACGTGGAGGTCATGAAAGCGCTCGTCCACAAGCTGCTCATGTGCCGCGTCCGGCCCTACTACCTCTATCAGTGCGACCTCATCCAGGGCAGCTCCCACCTGCGCGCCAGCGTCAGCGCCGGCATTGAGATCATTGAAAACTTGCGCGGCCACACCACCGGCTACGGCGTCCCCCAGTTCGTCATAGACGCCCCCGGCGGCGGCGGCAAAGTCCCCGTGAACCCCGACTATGTCCTCCTGCGTGACGAGCAGCGCACGCTCATCCGCAACTTCGAGGGCCGCACCTTTGAGTATCCCGAACCCGCGATGGTGCGGAGGTAGCAGACCATTCACCATCTTGACCAACTCCAGCGGGAGCCTACTGTCGGCACCATGAGCCGGTTCCAGCGCAGCTCGACCCTAATGCCAGGCCTGCTCCATCTACCTGAACTCCTCTCCCCAGCCGGGAATTGGGAATGCGCACGGGCAGCCGTGGCGAACGGGGCTGATGCGATCTATTTCGGCCTGCCGCGCTTCAATGCTCGGATGCGCGCCGACAACTTCACAGCGGAGGATTTACCGGAGCTGATGCGTTTCCTGCACAAACATGGCGTCAAAGGCTACTGCGCCTTCAACGTCCTCATCTTCACCAGCGAGCTGGCCGATGCCGAACAACAATTGCGGCTGCTGGAAGGCGCGGGCGTGGATGCCGTCATCGTCCAGGATCTCGGCCTCGCGCGCATGGTCAAAGCGCTGACGCCAGGACTGCGGCTGCACGCCAGCACGCAGATGACCATAACCTCGCCAGAGGGGCTGGAACTCGCCACCACACTCGGCATTGACCAGGCCGTGCTGGCGCGCGAGCTGAGCCTGCGCGAGCTGGAGCGCTTCTGTGCAAATGATTCGCCGCTACTGCCGCTGGAAGTCTTCGTACATGGTGCCCTATGCGTCGCCTACAGCGGCCAGTGTTTGACAAGCGAGTCGCTAGGCCGTCGCAGCGCCAACCGTGGCGAGTGCGCACAGGCTTGCCGCATGCCCTATGAGATGATCGTGGATGGCGATCTGCGCGACCTTGGTGACAAGCGCTACCTGCTCAGCCCGCAGGATCTCGCCGCTGTGAATGAAATCCCGCGCCTCATCGCGCTGGGCATCCGCAGTTTCAAAATCGAAGGCCGTCTCAAGACGCCCGAGTACGTCGCCGCCGTCACGCGCGTCTATCGCAAGGCCATTGATGCCGCGCTGGCCGATCAAGACCTCACCCAAGTCATCACCGACAACGAGCGCTATGAACTGGAGATGACCTTCTCACGCGGCCTCTACTCCGGCTGGATGCACGGCGTGAACCACCAGCAGCTCGTCGGTGCCTACTACGGCAAAAAGCGCGGCTACTACGTCGGCGTCGTGCGCTCCGTGGCCCGCGATGCCGTGGAGCTGGAGGAAATACCCGCGCATTTGAAAAATGGCGACGGCGTTGTCTTCGAGAACCTTCGAGACACCAACGACGAACAAGGCGGCCGTATCTACGGCTTGCACGGCAACTGGATCGAGTTCCAGCGCGGACGCCTGCGCACCGACCTCATCCGCCCCGGCACACGCCTTTTCAAAACCGGCGACCAAGTGCTTGAGCAGCAGTTGCGCCAGACTTTTCAGGGTGAAATCCCGTTGCGGAAGAAGACACGGCTCGATCTGGTGGTCAGCGGATGCGCGGGTGAAAAGATGGAGATCGAGGTCAAAGGCCAAGGCGTCAAAGTGGCTTCCAGCGTCGTGCTGGAGCAGGCCCAACAAAGACCGCTCAACCGCGCTGTCCTACAGGCCCAGCTAGGCCGCCTCGGCGGCACCGCCTATGAACTTGGTGAGATCGAGATGAGGCTCGAAGGCGAGGTCATGCTGCCAGTCAGCGAGCTAAACCGGATGCGTAGAGCCATTGTCAGTTCGGAGTTGGGAGTTCGGAGTTCGGAGTTAGCCAAGCCGTCCGTTTCAGCGAACAACGTCGTCCGAATGCTGGAGAGCATCGTCGGCAGAAGTGAGGTCGAAAACCCAACTCCGCACTTGCACGTCCTCTGCCGCGACGACGCGCAGATTGATGCCGCCATTGAGTCCGGCGTCTCCCTTCTCTACGCCGACTTCGAGGACATCCGCCTTTATGCCGATCTCGTGAAACGTGTGCGTGATGCTGCGGGCAATGCGCGCCTTTATCTCGCCACGCCGCGCATCCAGAAGGCGGGCGAGGCAGGTTTCTTCAAACTCATCTCACGCACCGAACCGGATGGCGTGCTCATTCGCAACCTCGGGGCCATCGCGTTCTTCAGAGACGTGGGGATTCCCATCACGGGCGACTTCTCGCTGAATGTTGCCAATCCTCTGACGGCGGAGTTTCTCAAGCAGACCGGACTGGAACGGCTGACGATCAGCTACGACCTGAACATCGAGCAGGTGCTCGACCTCCTGCGTGGAGCGCCGCCTGAGTGGTTCGAGATCACGCTGCATCAGCACATGCCGATGTTTCACATGGAGCACTGCGCCTTCGCCGCGTTTTTGTCCACTGGCACCGACTTTACCAACTGCGGTCGCCCTTGCGACAAGCACAAGGTGCGTCTGCGCGACCGTGTCGGCATGGAGCATCTGCTAAAGGCCGATGTCGGCTGCCGCAACACGTTGTTCAACGCCGTGCCGCAAACCGGCGCACAGTATTTCAACGGTCTCCTACAGGCCGGGCTGCGGCATTACCGCGTGGAATTGCTGGAGCAAACCCGTGACGAGTCGTTGCGTATTATCCGCACTTACCAGAACCTCCTCGCCGGAAAACGTGGGGGTGAAGACATCTGGCGTGACGTGAAAGCCCAGTCCCAACTCGGTGTCACACGCGGGACGATGGCAGAGTCGCTGTGAAGGCAGTGAGTGGTTTTACTTCAGTGCTGCTGCCGTCTCCTCAATCGCCTCCTTGGGCAGTGGGTAGTAGCCGTCCTTTACCACGACCTGCTGGCCGTCGCGGCTTTGGATGAACTTCACAAACTCGGTGGTCAGCGTGTCCAGTGGCACGCTGGGCTTTTTATTGATGTAGATGAGCAGGAAGCGGGCTAGCGGGTAGTCGCCGCTGAGGCAATTCTCATAGCTCGGCTCGACGAGTTTTTCGGGGGTCTCGCCCAGCGGCAACATGCGCACGCCGGAGGTGACGTAGCCTATGCCGGAGTAGCCCAGCGCGAACTCGTCCGCGCCCACGCCCTGGATCACTGCGCTGGAGCCGGGTTGCTCCTTGACACTGCTTTTAAAGTCGCCTTTGCCCAGCGCGTGTTCCTTGAAGAAGCCGTAGGTGCCTGAGGCGCTGTTGCGGCCAAAGAGGGAGATGGCGCGGCCCTTCCAGGCATCTACGCCGAGTTGACCCCACTCTGTAATGTCGGCGGGCGCGCCCAGCTTTCTCGTGGAGGAGAAAGCTGCGTCAATCTGCGCGAGCGTCAGCCCTTTGATGGTATTGTCCTTGTGCGCGAAGACCGCCAGAGCGTCCACCGCCACTTTGATCTCCGTGGGCTTGTAGCCGAATTTTTTCTCAAAGGCGTCCACTTCCTCCTGCTTCATCTCACGGCTCATGGGGCCGAGTTGGCTGGTGCCGCCAATGAGGGCAGGGGGGGCGGTGGCAGAGCCTTTACCCTCGATCTGGATGTTTACATTGGGGTATTTCGCCTTGAAGCCCTCTGCCCACAGGGTCATGAGGTTGTTCAGCGTATCGGAGCCGATGGAAATCAGGCTACCGGAGACACCGCTGACCTGTTTGTATTCGGGGATGGTGGTGTCCACGTCAGCCGCAGAGAGTGGCAGGCTGAGCAAGGCGGCGGACACGGTCAGGAATTTTGCGGTGGATTTCATAAATGGGCGAGGACTGTAGCGGCAGGCAGAAATGCAGTGTGACCATGTTTGCGTCAACAACCGTCACCATGCGCGCAGGCGAATGTGACGTTGTTGTCGCCAAAATGTTCGACGTGTGACAGCTTTGTGACGACGAGGTAAGTTGCGAAACGTCACGTCCCCATCAATCTGCCACATTTCCCACCTCATGGCTGCCAGCCCTCACAATCCCGTCGCCCATCTTCCCGCTTCCATCCAAGTGCGGGACGTGGACTTCTGCTACGGGAGCAAGCAAGCGCTCTTTGACGTGACTCTGGACATCCCACGCTACAAGGCCACTGCCTTCATCGGCCCCTCCGGCTGTGGAAAGTCCACCCTACTGCGCTGTTTTAACCGCATGAACGACCGTGTGGATGGTGCCAGTGTCCGCAGCGGCAGCATCATCGTGGAGGGGCAGGACATTCAGAGCCCGGCGCTGGATGCCGTGCAGCTCCGGCGCGACGTGGGCATGGTCTTCCAGAAGTCGAACCCCTTTCCCCGCAGTATCTACGAAAACGTCGCCTACGGCCTGCGGCTGCACGGCGAGAAGCGCAAAGACTACCTGGATCATGTGGTGGAGGAGAGCCTCACTGGCGCGGCCCTGTGGGATGAGGTGAAAGATCGGCTGAGTGCTAGCGCCTTCGGCCTTTCCGGCGGCCAGCAGCAGCGCCTGTGCATCGCACGAGCCATTGCGGTAAAGCCACGCGTTCTGCTGATGGATGAGCCGTGCTCTGCGCTCGACCCCATCGCCACTGCACGGGTGGAGGAGTTGTTGCATCAGTTGAAGGAGAAGTACACCCTCGTCATCGTCACCCACAACATGCAGCAGGCCATGCGCACCGCCGACTACACGGCGCTGTTTTACCTCGGCAAACTGGTGGAATACGACGTGACGATGAACCTCTTTGAAAATCCAAAGCAGAAGCTTACGGACGATTATGTGCGCGGGCGCTTCGGGTGATCCACAGTGATGGGCACTACCTTTTGTTCATTTGACTAGAGGAAGAATAGGCGCAGACCCGCATCGTAGGATTGCTACCCAACCTGCTGCCAGCGGGAATGTCCTGAGCAGGATATTCTTGCTTCAAAGTTAGACAATCCTCAGACTGTCTTTCCCAACCCTTTAATTCCGCCATGCCATTTCGCCCCTGCCTGTCTGGAGCACTGTCGCTCGTCAGCCTGGCGTTGCTGTGCCTCATCTCGTCGGTTCACGCCCAGCACGGCCTCTTGATGCGCCCAAATGTCGGGCCGTATTATGACAACGTCTTCCCGCCTGAGCTGCCCTCGCTGGGGAACTGGTCCGCCATGGATGCGTATCCCGCACTGAGCTTCCAGAACCCGCTCGGCATCACGGAACTGCCCGGCGGCATCGCCGGACAGCGGAAGATGGTGGTGTGGGAGCGTGAAGGGAAGGTCTATCACTTCGACCACGCGGACACTGCGGCGGCGAAGACCTTGGTGCTGGATGTCTCTGACCACTGCCAGGGCTGGGATGACAGCGGGCTGCTCGGTCTCGTTTTCCATCCCAACTTTACCACCAACCGACAGGTCTTCATCTGGTACACCTACGTCCCGCCAGGCAGCGTGCAGGGCAGCGCCACGGTGCGCCCGCCGACTTACAAGACCTGCCGCGACCGGCTCTCGCGCTTCACCCTGGATGCGAACGGTGTTGCGGGAGCGGAGACAGTGATCCTGGAGCAGAATGCGGTGAGCGTCTGGCACAACGGCGGCGGCCTTTTTTTCCATCCAGTGAACGGTCATCTCTACATCACCAACGGCGATGACGCGACCACCTCGAACACCCAGCGCATCAACGGCGGCCTGTTCTCCGGCGTGCTGCGGATTGACGTGGACAAGCGCGGCGGCTCGATCAGCCATGCGCCAGTGCGTGTGCCGACCAACGTGACCGTGCAGGACTATTTTATCCCGAATGACAACCCTTTTGTTGGGCAGAGCGGCATCAATGAGGAGTTCTTCGCCATCGGCCTGCGCAGCCCGCACCGCATGACTTTGGATGCGGTGACGGGGCGCATCTTCATCGGCGATGTGGGCGCGGGTGACCGCGAGGAGGTGAGCATTATTGAGCCGACGGACGCGCCGGGCCTGAACTTCCAATGGGATCGCATTGAAGGATACAACGGCGATCTCACACCGCCCTACATCGGTCTGAACAAGCGGCCTGCGATTGACTACACGCACAGCGAAGGAAACGCGGTCATCGGCGGTTACGTCTATCGCCCGCAGGCATCACTGCCCGCCGCGCGCCGTTTTGAGGAGCTGGTGGGCCGCTACATCTTCGCGGACAACGGCACGGGCAATCTCTACCTCCTCAACGAGGGCACCGCGCCCGCGACCAAGACACTGCTGGGCACCGTGCCCAATGGCAGCGGCCCCAGTTCCGGCTCGAACTACGTCGGCGTGTCGTCCTTCGGTGAGGATGCGGACGGCGATCTCTACATCTGCCGCATGAGCACACCACTCGGCAAGATTTTCAAAATGCAGCGCGGCGGGGCCGCCAGCACGCCGCTGCCGCAGAAGCTGTCCGACACAGGCATCTTCACCGACCTGCCGAACTTTGTGCTCAACAACAAGCTGATCCCGTATGCGCTCAACGCGCCCTTCTGGTCCGACAAGGCCATCAAGTCACGCTGGGTCACGGTACCGAACAATGCGGGGCAGACGATCGGCTTTTCACCCACGGGTGAGTTCGTCTGGCCGGTGGGCACGCTGACAGTGAAGCACTTCGACTACACCACCAGCGACATCACACCGAGCCAGACACGCCGCCTGGAGACACGCGTGCTTTTGAAAAAGACCGACGGCTCCGTCTATGGCGCGACCTACAAGTGGCGCGCCGACAACAGCGATGCCGACCTGCTGCCTGACGCGCTCAATGAATTCTTCCCGATCACCATCCCCGACATTGGCACGCTGAACGGAGCGAATCTCGGCACGCCTGCCATCAACGGCAGCGTCTCCCGCACAGGCAGCACGGTCACGATCACCGCAGGCGGCGGCGACATCCAGGGCACGGGCGATGAAGGCTACTTCGCCAGCCAGCAACGCACGGGCGACTTCGACATCAGCGTGAAAGTGGAGTCGCTGACGCAAAACGATCTCTACACCAAAGCCGGCCTGATGGTGCGCGAGTCGCTGGATGCCAATGCACGCAACCTGATGGCGATGGTCTTTCCCAGCAACGCGGCCCGCAACAACAACAATGGCGGCTATGAGTTCCAGTATCGCAACAGCACCGGCGGCGGCACCAGCGTGGTCTATCCGACCGCACCGCAGCCGACAGTGAGCTATCCAAACACCTGGCTGCGCCTGCGCCGCACGGGCAACCTTTTCATCGCCTACTCCAGCAGCAACGGTGCGGAATGGCGCGAGAATGCGCGGCTGACGATGGCGCTGCCAGGCACGGTGTACTTCGGATTCGCGATGACCTCCCACAACACGGGACAGCTCGGCACCTGTCAGTTCCAGGTACAGACGACGCGCCAGCAGCTCTGGTATTACCCCAGCCGCGCGGAGTGCGTCCAGTGCCACAACACGAACGCGGGCGGCATCCTCGGGCCGAAGACGCGGCAGTTGAACAAGAACCTCACCTATCCGAACAACGGCATCGGCACGGGCGAAACTGCGAACCAGCTTCATGCCTGGAGTCATGTGGGGCTTTTCAATCAAACAGTGTCGGATGCCACCATCGCCACGCTGCCAAAGATGTCGCACTACGATCAGACCGGCGAGTCGCTGGAGCAGCGCGCGCGCAGCTATCTCGACACGAATTGCGCGAGCTGTCACCGCCCCGGCGGCGTCCATGCCTTCTGGGATGCGCGCTATGACACCCCCTTTGCCCAGCAGGGCATCGTCTATGGCCGCGTCGGCAGTGATCTCGGCATCGCCAATGCGCGTGTCGTGGTGCCGCAGGATCTCGTGCGGTCCATGATCCATCAGCGCGTCAACCGCATCGGTCAGCACCAGATGCCGCCCATCGCGCGCAATCTTATTGATGAGCAGGGCGTCGCTTTGCTGGAAAGCTGGATCGGTGGGCTGGCTGTGGACCCGGCTCCGGTCATCACGCTCACCTCGCCTGCCAATGGCGCGAACTTTGTCATCCCCGCCACCGTCACGATCAGCGCCACGGCCACGGATGACGACGGCATTCAAAAGGTCGAGTTCTATGCCGGAGCCACGCTGCTCGGCGACGACACCGAGTTTCCCTATCAGTATCAGTGGAGCGACCCACCGCTGGGCACGCATCAGATCCGCGTCAGCGCGATTGATAACGGCAACAACTTCTCCGACAGCGCCACCCACACGATCACTGTGAGCGCGCCGAAGGGCCTGTTCGCCGCACGGGTGAATTTCCAGCCGACGACCGCCGCCATCCCTGCGGGTTATGTGCGTGATGACGGTGCCGTTTACGCCAGCCGCAACAACGGCATGACCTACGGCTGGACGCGCGACAACCGCCCAGACGCCCGCGAGCGCAATGCCCACAGCGACCAGCGCTACGACACCTTCATCCACATGCAGAAGGACCAGGGCGGCGGCAGCGTCACCAGTTCGTGGCAAATCGCGGTGCCGAACAGCACCTATGAGGTCACGCTGCTCGCAGGGGATGCCATAGCCACGGACTCCACGCATCAGATTCAGGCGGAAGGCGTGTCTGTGGTCAGCGGCGCGCCTGCGGGCCAGTTCTTCTATGAAGGCACCGCCACGGTGACGGTGATGGATGGCAATCTCACGATCAGCCCTGGCCCCGGCGCGGTGAATGCCAAGCTGGCCTACGTCACGATTGAGGAGGCCATGCCTGTGGGCAGTCTCGTCCCAGTCGCCACCGTCACGGCTCCTGCCAATGACGCGATCTTTGCCAACGGCGCGGCCATCAGCTTCACCGCTAACGCAAGCGATCCCGATGGCAGCGTGGCGAAGGTCGAGTTCTACGCGAACGGCGTCAAGATCGGCGAGGACACGGGTGCGTCCTATGACTTCACCTGGACAAATCCGGTCGGCGGCAGCCACGTCATCACCGCGCGTTCGGTGGACAATCTCGGCGTCGGCGCTTTCAGCGACCCGATCTCGATCATCTCGCTGCCGACCAATGGCCTGCTGGCTCAATACTTCGACAACCAGGACTTCACCGGCACCACGGTCACGCGCATTGATCCCGTGGTGGATTTTAATTTCGGCCAGGGCAGCCCGGATGCACGCATCGGCAATGACAGCTTCACCGCTCGCTGGCGTGGACGCATTCGCTCCGCTCAAAGTGGCCTGCACACCTTTGCCACCCGCTCGGATGATGGCGCGCGTGTTTATGTGGATGGCAGGCTCGTGGTGAACGGCTGGTTTGACCAGGGCGTGACACGGCATCAGGGAACGGTCCTGCTTAACGCAAATGAGTTCTATGAGATCGTCGTGGAGTACTACGACGGCGCTTTCGATGGCTCCATGCAACTTTACTGGAGCGGCCCAAGTTTCGACGAGCGCATCATCCCGGAGGCGAATCTTTATCCGCCCGCGACGAGCATCGCGCCCGTCACAGCGCTCATCACGCCGACGAATGGCACGGTTTACAGCAGCGCCGCCACGCTCACCCTTTGCGCAGCAGTGACCGATCCCGACACGCCTGTCCTGCGCGTCGAATTCTATGTTAATGACGCGCTCGTGGACACGGACGCCACCGCGCCCTACGCCACCAGTTTCCTGCCTGCGGGTGTTGGCATTTATCGCCTCGCAGCCCGCGCGAGCACACAGGACGGCCAGTTCTCCTGGTCGCCCACGCACACGGTCAGTATCGTCAATGGCGTGCCCTCCACGGGCCTGCTGGCGGAGTATTATGACAACGACAACTTCACGAATCTGAAGGTGGTGCGCTACGATGCGGACATCAATTTCAGCTTCGGTTTCGGCAGCCCCGACCCGACAATGGATGGCGACACCTTCAGCGCCCGCTGGCGCGGCCGCATCAAGACACCTGCAGGCTCCGGTGGCACCTACACCTTCCGCGCATTGGCGGATGATGGCGTGCGGCTGAAGATCAACGGCGTCACGCTAGTTGACCATCTTTTCTATAGCGACCCGCCAGTCTATACGGCGACGATCACACTGGCTGCGAACACGGAGTACTCGTTCGAGCTGGAGTTCATTGAGGGCGGCTTCGGGGCGAACATCAACCTCCTCTGGGATCTGCCCGACGGCAGCGAGTCCTTCACCACCGTTCCCTTCGGTGCCTTCCTGCCACCGCTCGGAGCCTTCGCCATCGCGCCAACGATCACACTGACAGCTCCCGCAAGCAGCGTGACAATGCTCGACAGCGATGCCCTCACGCTTGCCGCCACCGCGTCCGACACGGACGGCATCGTCGTCAAAGTGGACTTCTACAGCGGCTCCACGCTGATAGCGGAAGACACCGCATCCCCCTTCATCTGGGCGCTCGGCGCGCAACCAGTGGGCACCTATACTTTCAGTGCCAAAGCCACCGACAGCCAGGGTCTCGGTGCCACGTCCGGCATCAGCAGCGTGACTGTCGTGCCCCTGCGCATGAGCACAGGCTCAAACCCCGTGCATCCCACCCGCATGAGTTTCACCCTGCCTGCCGGGAGAACCTGGGTGCTGGAACGCTCCGCCACTCTAGCCCCACTTTCGTGGACCACCGTCCTCAGCGGCACTTCCACCGGAGCCACCATAGAACAAGACATGCCCGATCTGCTCAGCGAGGAACGCATGTTCTACCGCGTGCGGGTGACGAATTAAACAACATGGCATGCCCTGGCTTGCCGAATTTCCTGACACTGATAACATCAACCCATGACAGCAACCTTGGAGCAGATACATCGCGACCCGGCCATTCTTGACCGGGCGATTCTGCGTCGGGAGCAGCTCGACATTTTCGCCGAAGGCGAGATGAAAGCGACGCTGTTGCCGAAGGAGGAGCCGTACATCGAGGAAGCTCGCCGCATCATGCGGGAGCGCTTTGCTGCGCCGGATTGGGAGTTCAGTGTCGGTTCCCCCATGAACCGAGACGAGCGCAATTCCCGTGACTGACTGCTTCATAGACACCAACATTCTGATCTACGCCATCAGCACGGACTCGTCCGAAGCTGAAAAGACGAAGGTGGCGCGTGAACTGCTGCAAACACAGCGCTGGGCATGGTCAGCACAGGTGGCAGCGGAGTTTGTACGCGCCACCACATCGCCAAGGAAACCCAAACCCCTGAGACTCGATGAGGCGAGAACCTGGGTCGAAGTGTGGCAGCGGTTTCCTATGCTGGCCGTTGACGGGGCCTTGGTCGTTGAAGCCACACGCATTGCCGAGCGTTACCAGACATCTTATTTCGATGCCCAGATTCTTGCTGCCGCCAGGCGCATGAACCTTAGCACTGTTTTCAGCGAGGATATGAACCACAGCCAGGACTATGGCGGCGTCATCGTCCGCAATCCTTTCCTGGGCATTTAGCCGACTTCTTCCAACCATGTCCTTCTCCCTCCGCATTCTCCTGATTCTCCTCGCCTTCGCCTCCTCTGCGATGGCGGAAAGCATGATCCAGTACTTCAACACCTCGTGGAAGGAGATCGCTCAGAAGATGCCCGAGCTGGCGGAGGCGGGCTACGACTCGATCTGGGTGCCACCGCCGACCAAGGGATCGGGCGGTCTCTCGGTGGGTTACGATCTTTGGGACCGCTTTGATCTCGGCAGCAAGGATCAGCGCGGATCGGTAAGCACGCGCTACGGCACGGAGGCGGAATTGCTGAGCATGATCGAGATGGCGCATCGCTTCGGCATTCGCATCTACTTCGACAACATCATGAACCACAATGCCTTCGACGTGCCGGGCTACAACGCGGGCACGCCGATCAATGTCTATCCCGGCTTTGTGCCAGAGGATTTTCATCTCCGCATCACCGAGGACGGATACTACCGCAAATGGGACAACACGCGCAATTGGGGTGATGCATGGCAGGTGCAGCAGCTCGGTCTCGCCGACCTGATAGACATCGCGGCGGAGCCAGGAACGATCAATCGCAACCACGGCACGACGGAAGGCTCAACGATCCGCAAGATCAAGTTCGTGCGGCATCCGCTGAACCCGGAGTACTATTGCTACAAGCCCAACGGCACCGGACAGCAGCACGCGAGTGACCAGGGGACGTATGTCGGCTTTGGCGCGGGCAATGGCATCACTGTCGCCGACCTCGCGGCGAACCCGGACTTCTACAGCGAGTATGTCGAAGATCTGCTGCACCGCGCGGCGCGCTGGCTGATTGACCACACGAAGGTGGATGGACTGCGGCTGGATGCGGTGAAGCACATCCCGGATGATTTCTTCGGCGCGCTGGGAGCAGGGGCGGATTCGTCGAACTACGGCTACTCCGGCAAGGTGCAGCAGCAGTTCAATCTCAGCCGTGGCTTCAATGACTGGAGCAATCACCGTGACAGCGTCTTTGACACCGAGAGGTCGCGCGATGACGCCATGCTCTTTGGCGAGCACCTTGGCCAGCCGCCGAGCTACAGCGGCTACATTGACCGCGGGATGCGCCTCGTGGACAATGACTTGCGCAGCAACTTCAATAATTTGTTGGGCAATCCCGACTCCGGCCTGAACGGCTACGATCAGCCCGGCTACGGCGGCTTTGGCCCTGCCGTGGCCGTGACTCATGCGCAGAGCCATGACAACGACTATGCTGCGCGCCGTGAGTTGCAGCATGCGTTCTATTTCACCCGCGCTGGGCTGCCGCTGGTCTATACAGACGGCAATTACCATGCCGAGACCCTGGGCGCGAGCGGCGGTGCATTCCCACGTCATGCGAACACCGCTTTCGTCGGCCAGTTCAATGATCCGAAGATACCGAACCTGACCTGGATCCATCAGCACTTCGCGCGCGGTTATCAAATCGGGCGCTGGAGCGATGCGGACTTTGTGGCCTACGAGCGCATAGACAAACGCGAGAACGGCGAGATGAGCGACGCCAGCGGTGTGACGATGCTGATCATGATCAATGACAACTTCGCCAGTGGTCTCGCGCGCAGCTTTGCTACCAGCTTCCCGGCCCAGGGCGGCACCAGCAATGATGCCTATTTGTTCAACTACTCCACCTTCGGCGGCCCCTTTTACACCTATGCCTCACAGCTCTATGAGCGCGTGGTGCCGCCGGGTGGTTACTTCGTTTTCTCCTACCGCAGCCCCGAAGAGGCCGCAGGCTGGCGTGATGCGGGCGGCAAGGCCGTGACGCTGCTGCAAAACAACGGCCAGCCAGTGCCGACGATGGTGATGAACTTCAAGGACGGCCCGGACGGCGATCCCGCCTACTACCCGGCCTTCGCGGCGGAGAAGGTGACGGAAACGAGCACGACAGACTTCAAGTACGGCAAACGCATCCCGCGCGTGACGAATGCGGACGATCTGGACATCATCGTGCGTGCCGATGGCTCGGCGGAAAACATCCTCCTGCGCCTAGATGGCGGCGTGCCGCTCAATGCCACGAACCACAGCGGCGGCGATGCGCGGGACCACCCACCTGGCATCGCCACAGATGTGTTCATGGGCTATGAGCAGCCGCTTTTCCAGGGTCGTCATTTCCCGGAGAAGTTTGCGGCGAAGGACACAGCGCGCTGCAAATTTGGTTCGGCAGGCGCGGAAACGTACACCAAGACCATCGGCACAGCGGGCTTCACCATCGCCAATGGCAGCGGCACGAATCCGCTTGATGGCGATGCCGCTACCTTCTTTTACCACGATCCCGAAGCCGACGTGGGCGGCATCGCTGCGGGCACCAAGCAATATAACGAGAATGGCAGCACGATCACGATCTGGGGCAAGGTAAACGGCGTCGGCGCAGGCTACACGATGGTCTGCTACTACACGGCGGATGGCACGAACCCTGAAGGCGCAGGCGGCTCTGGAACTGGCACGACTCAGACGGCGGTGATGGGCTTCATTCACAATCAGGACACCGATGACTGGTGGAACAGCACTACGATCCCGAAACCCGTCAGCGGCGTGTTCCGCTACAAGCTGGGCATTTATAAAACCGGAGCTGCAAGTGTTTTCCCGTCCGGTGCAGGCCAGGTGGCGCGGAAGCTGAACATGATGACCCGCTTCGCCATTGAGGGCTTCAATGGCAACACGGTGAGCCATCGCCCGCACAATGATTACGGCGTCACTGAAACCGGATTGAAGGAAGGCATGCATGTCATTCGCGGTCGCGCTTTCCTCAACCGCCCCGGCCAGGCATCCATCTACAACACCTTCTTCCAGCCCTTTTACCTCGACCAGGAACGCCCGCAGGGGGAGGTGAAGTTTCCGGCGGAGAACGACAGCGTCGGCGGTCGCAGCTACGGTGCCGTGGTGCGCACGGACAGCAATGTGAGCGAGGTGTGGTTTTGCATCGTGGATGCCCAGCCGGAGAATGACGATACTGCCCTAGCCGCAGTGTCCTCCACCGCAGTGAAGAATGGCAACGGCGCAGGCCGCTGGGTGAAGGCCTCAGAGGTCGTGCCGACTGCGGCCATCACCAGCGTGTATCCCAAGGAATGGCGCTTTGACTACATCAACATTCCCGGCGGCAATGCGAACGCGCAGATCCATGTGCGGCTCGTCGAGGCATCTTCGGACACCGCCTCCACCGTGGCGGGCAGCGTCACGATCAGCAGCGCCGATGACATTGCCCATCACTACACGACGCTCTCGCGCAACGTGCGCACCAACGGTCCTGACCAGCGCATCTTCATCGCCTATCCGGGCGGTGATGGGGAGGTGGTGAATGCGGGCTATGTGATGAAGGCGCTGTTCAGCAAAGGTCTGGCTGATGGCCGGACTGAGGCGCAGTTGATCGAGGAATTTCTTGTCAGCATCGGCAGTCATCTCAGTGGCTCACCAGATGGCGCGATCCCGCAGTCGCGCGTGGGCTATGACATCGTTTATGACGAGACTGCGGACTATCACGCGCTGGCCTTCACGCTGCCAAACCTTTACAACCGCAACCCTGACTTCCTGCATTACCTGGAGGTGAAGCATACGCGGGACAGCATTACCTCCCGCACCTCACGCCTGGTCAAAGCGCTACCCACTACCGATCCTTTCCTGAGCATCACCACGCCGCCGGAACTCGACAGTGACGGCAAGCTCTTTGAGATCGTGCTGCGCGATCTGCCTGCACCCGTGGACCCGAACGAGAGACAGTCAAACATCCGCGTCTCCACAGACACGGGGATCACGCATCTGGACATCGTCTTTGAGACAGGCACGGGCACAGTGACACTGAACCCCGGCTTCCCGCAAAACAGCGGCTTGCAAAAAATCTGGGACTTTATCTGGAGTGGTATGTCGGCGGGTAAGTTCACCTTTCGCGCTGATGGCAGGCAGAGCGCGGAAGGCCCCGTGGTTGTCACGGACCGCCGTAATGTCACCGTAGTGCTCAGTCAGCTCGTCGCTGAGAGTGCTGCCGACTTTGATGATGACGACGATGGCCTGGTGGACGCAGATGAGCTGACGATCAAAGCCCTGCCGACCACGAACTCGGAGACCTGGATCAACGGCCAGGTCCATGTGCATTTCGCTTTTGGGAAGTCATCGCCGATCAACCCGGATACAGACAATGACGGTCTGCCGGACGGGTTGGAAGTTGGCTTCCGGGGAACCGTGACCCCGGACACCAACGCCGCCACAGACACCAATGGCGATGGCTTCCCGAACTTCATCCCCGACCTTGACCCACCGTTCTTCAACACCGTGCCAGACAACAACGGCCTGCCGCTCTACAACCTGAACCGCAGCCGCACGGACATGATCCACGGCACCACCACCGATCCTCACGATGCCGACAGCGACGATGACGGTTTGCCGGATGGCACCGAGGACGTCAACCGCAACGGCTGGGTGGATGGTGACGGCGCATCTCTGCCCGCGCCCAGCGGTTCGGTGACAGGCCGCAACTGGCCTAACGGAAAGATGGATAATGGCGAGACCTGGCTGGAAACCAGTCCCAACATCGCCGACACGGATGGCGACGGTTTGACTGATGGCACGGGCGAGGACAAGGACTTCAATGGGCGCATCACGGGCGATGCGGACAATGACCGTGTCCATGATGCGATGGAGCAGTGGACGGAAACCGATCCGCTCAGGAAGGACACTGACGGCGACGGCCTGATGGACGGCTGGGAAAGCCGCAATGGACTCGATCCGCTCGACAACGGCACCGACAACTTGCGCACGGCTGCCCCAAACGACGGCGACGTGAACCAGGGCGCTTCGGGCAATCCAGACGGTGATCCTTTCAACAATGCGACCGAGCAGACGAACGGCACCAAACCGCTCGTGGCCGATGCAGGCGGCACCCCGCCGCCGAACAGCATCACGATCGGCCCTGGCACAAGCGTCACGGTCGGTGGCGTGACGAACGGCAATGAGTTCACCGACTGGACGGTGGATGATCTTGTGGAGTTCGACGAATTCGAGGGCGAAGGGCCGAACAACCAGGGCGGCGATGTGTTTCCTGGCGGCGACGGTTTCGACGGCAGCCGTGACATCGTGGCCTTCTATGCGCGCGATGGCGGTGCAGACGGGAAGTATTACTTTCGCGCCGACCTGCATGACTTAAAGGCTTTCGCGGAGGAGAAAAATCTCGACCTCTACGTGGTGATTGACACGGGCAACACCAGCGTGGGCGAACGGGCGCTGCCGGATGCCGTGGATATCCTCACCGACATGGGCTGGGAGGTCGTGGTGGCAGCCTACAAGACGAACGAGGGTCGTGTCTATGTGGACACGAACCACACCACCAACTCCACCAACGCGAATCAGGAACTGATGGGTGCCAATGGCGTGATCGTGCGCGATCAAAACACGACGGACGGCTTTGTCGCCAGCTACTACAACAGCGTGCTGGATGCCGTGGAGTTCAGCATCAGCCGCCAGGCGCTGCTGGATGCGGGTTGGAATGGTGTCACGCCACTTCGCTTCCAGGTCTTCACGACCAAGGACGGCACAGGCAACAGCCCGGTGGGCGCTGGCGACCTCGGCGGGCGCAATGATGTGCGTGACACGATCTATGATGACTTCAACGCCGAGGACTACTACGACCAGCAGAAGTTTGTGCGGGACAATGAGAAGCTGAAAACCTGGATTCAGGTGGACGGCATAGGCCGTTATCCTGCGCAGCGCAAGTCGGCAAAGCTGGTGCTGCTGACGCACACCGCGCAGCCTGTGCTCAGCGGCGGCGAGGTGCAGCGGCTGATTAATAGCGGCTTCAGCACGGGATTTCACAGGCTGCTGGATGCGCATCAGGTCTTTGGCAAACCCACCGCGCTGCACTTCACACCGACTCTCTCCAGTGCCATTGAGTGGGCCAGCGTGGATCCGGCGGCGAACAAGCCCTGGCGCGACGGCCCGTCTTTCAATGACCGCATCGGCGCGCTCGCAGGAAACGGCACACTGCAACTGCTCGGCACCACGTTCAGCGACCATGTCCTGGCTTACTTCGACAACGCCTACAATGCCGACAACGTGGCCTTGGCCGCCGAGATGATGGAGCAAATCTACGGCAGCTCGCCGAGCACGAGCGTCCTCTGGAACCCTGAGCGCGTGGCCGATGACAGCGTGATGGGAAAGATCGCCGCGCTTGGCTTTGGCTGGTCGTTTGTGGACCAAATGCGGCACATTCAGCGCTGGTATGGCCGGATCAGCGCGCTGAGTGACGACGGCTACCGCATCAACAGCATCGCGGGCGTGAAAAACTTTGTCATCAATGACCAGGCGGCGCAGTATCGCTACCGGACGAACGACAGCGGCCTGTCCATGCCGATGCGTGGCCTGCTGCATGGCAAGGCGCGCAGCGGAGTTCAGGACCAGGTCATCGTGCTGTATCATGACTGGGCGGAGTTTGACAGCTTCGCCAACGCCGCCGCTTATGACACGAACCTGCGCTGGGTGACGAACCATCCCTGGGTGCGTGTGGTGACGCCGCAGCAGATCGCCGCCGGACAGATTGACATCACGCGCGACGGTGTGGGCGATGTTTGGCCGACAGTGACACGCTCCGGAGGCGGACTTGCCCGCACGGCGCATGATTATGTGCATCACGCCACGCAGGAGAACTACGACAACTGGTTCAACGGCCAGAGCGGACGCGAGGAGGGTCTGCGTGACAAGTTCTTCGAGATTCGCAACGGAGTGCCGCTGCCGTATGCCTTTGGCACGCAGGCGTCGAACGACAGCCTGCTCGTGGATCGCGTCTGGGATTCGCTAAGCGGCCTGTCAGGAAACCTGGGCCGTCTGGGACGTGGCACCTTGCACGCGGGCATGTATCTCACCGCCTTTCACAACCAGCAAAACGGTGACCTGAGCAAGTACTCGACGGGCGACTACATTAGCGTGGACACGGACTATAACACGCTGCTTCCCAATGCCGCCGCTTCGCAGGCACGCGCCCGCTTTGCTGCCGTCGCAACGCATGTGAGTGCGTGGGCGTCTTCTCCTCCGCTGACACCGCAGTCCGCCATGCTGGATGTGGACCTTGATGGCGAACCGGAGCACATCCTCAAAAACAAGGAGCTGTTTGCCGTCTTCGAGCGCATCGGCGGTCGGCTTGTCGCGGCATGGACGCGCAATGCGATCACCGGGGCGGTTTATCTGGTGGTGGGAAATCCGCACGCGCTCGCCGAGGGCACGACGGAGGACGAGGGGAAGTTCAATGACAGCGGCACGAGCATCCTCGCGCGGCGCACGAGCGGCTTCAAAGACTGGTATGCCGTCGGGCCAAACACCGCCGACTATGTGAACGATCTCTATAGCGTGGCGAGCACCACCAGCAGCCTGACCTTTACCAGCAGCGACGGCGCGATCACCAAGACGATTACACTCGGAGTGCAGCCCGTTTTGACCGCAAGTTATACGCTCAGCGACAATGTCACGAAGCTGTATGTGCGCCACGGGCTGTCGCCGCATCTGAATGACCTGCTGATCCACGGGCAGGCCCATCTCACCGCACTCAACGGCACAATGACTCAGGTCGGCCTGAGCAATGTCACCCCCACCGACAGCGTCAGTGCCGCTGTGAAGCTCACCTCCGGCGTGGTCTGGAACAGCGGCGCGAGTGACAAGGGCACGACCTTTCTGCCTGACACTTTGGTGATGCGCAATCAGGCCCACACGCAGCAGGTTGAAATCGAAAGCACCGCCGCCACCTTCACGATGGCGCTGGCCTTTGGCACGGGCAGCACTGACAGCGACGGCGACAGCTTGCCCGATGTCTGGGAACTCGCCAACGGACTAGACTCCGAGGCAAGCAACGGCGACCACGGTAGCAGCGGTGATGGCGATGATGATGGCCTCAGCAACATTGTGGAATTCCTCGTCGGTCTGAATCCCCAGGCACGGGACGAGAACCTTTTCCCCAAGCTCCGCGTCCTCGCTAACGCCGACACCAGCTACACGCTGGAGTTCCCCACGATCGGCAACCGCCGCTATCGTCTATGGTATTCTGACGATCTCGTGAACTGGCATCCTGCCGGAGCCGATCTCACCACACTCGGCGAAGCCGCGAATCCCAGCCGACAGCGTGTGGACAATGGACCGCCCTTTGGCACGCCCACTCATCCCGGCACGCAACCAAAGCGCTTTTATAAACTAGAGATTCTGATGCCCTGAACCATGCGCCATCTGCTTCCATTTTTGCTGATCACCTCTGCCGCCTTCGCTTGGAATGCAAACGAGGTGGACTTCCCCGGTGAAGGTCCGGGCTACATCCTTACGCTGCCGACGACGAAATTCACCGGGCCGGATGGCAGCGGGGAATGGTTCCGCTTCATCCACACGGCCACCGTGGACAATGCGGACTATGACTTCAAGATGGTCACGGGAAACAACTTCGCGCAGGACTACGGCGGCAATCTGATCTTCCCGAAGAACGAGCTGGCTCTGATGTATTACCAGCCGCTCGGGGACTCGCCCTCAAAGCTGCTGGGCGGCACGGTGACTGGCAGACGCTACGTCTTCACGGCCAAAGACCCCGGGCTGGCGAACACCTTCATCAGCGTGATGGAACTGAGCGGGAATCCGGTCGCGATCACGGCCGCTTCGCGCGATGCAGGGACAGGTTTGATCACCGTCAGTCTCAGCGCAGCGCCTTCGCCGGAGGAGCGGGTGTACGTGCGCTACACGGACAGCGGCTGGGCCTACAGCCAGGTCATCCGTGCGACGGTGACCGGAACGACGGCGACGGCGACGATTCCTGACCTCAAGGATGGGCGCAGCTATCAATGGTATGCGCTGACCTCGACGGCGACGGCGGACAAGATGCACAACGATTTCGCAACGAATGCGCTGACGTTGAGCTATCACAACAACGGCGGCACGAACCACAGTTTCCCCGGCATCACGCGCATCACCGATCTAACCGTCAATGGCGCGAGCGGGCCGTATCAGACTACGAAGTTCTTCATTGATGAAATCGCTGGCGACTCGCTGCCTTTGAATGTGAGCACGAGCTTCAATGCGGGCACGCCGCCGACCGAGGTGGAGGTGGTGACAAACCTGAACCGCCGGGACAAAGTGGACATGGATGCCGATGGCGATGGCGTGCCAGACGGCATCGTGCCACCTGCGCGCGACCTTTGTGGGCAGAATGATGCGCATTACTATCGAGCCTATCCGATGACCGCCGCAGGCAGCACCTGGGCCACAACGCTACAGGCGACGCGAACGGGCGCGTACCGGCTGACGGTGCGTTATCGCTTCAGCCCGGCGGGCACATGGTACTACTATGGCGACCGCGATCATGCGGTGGTCGTCTCGCCAAAGAAGACACTGGAGATGACGCTCTATGAGCTGAATCCGCTGACCATCGAGGCCACAGCGAACAATCTAGGCGGACGCAGCACGTTCCTCGACCTCCTCGGCAGCGCCGATGGCGACACTGACGGCTTTGATGCGGTGAATCTGGACTACTTCAACCTGCTCCAGACGAACTGCCTGTGGTTCCAGCCCATCCACCCCACAGGCACTGATGGCGTGGAAAATGATCCCGCCACATCGCAGCCCTACGTCCCCGGCAGTCCGTATGCCACGCGGAACTTCTTTGCCGTGAACTCGTACCTCGGCAGCGCAAACACGGAGGCTTCGGCGTTGAGCGAGTTCCAGGCATTCGTGGCCAAAGCAGATACGGGCACAGGCAGCGTGGGCACGATCAATGTGATGCTCGATTTTGTGGCGAACCACACGGCCTGGGATCCGATCCTGGGCCAGGGCGGGGTGCATCTGGGATACACAGCGAATGGCAATGACCGCATCCCCGTGAGCTGGTTCTCACGCGCCAGCGACTACGGCCAGCCCGCGACGTATTACACGAGCTTTGGCGACAAGGACATCGGCGCAGCGCCGGATCGCACGGACTTCGGCAAGTTCGCCGACACCGCCGAGCTTTACTACGGGCGCTACAGCTACCATGTGCGCTATCAGGAAAATACGCCGCCTAACAATCAGCGTCATCTCAATGAGGACGATGTCTTTGATGTGAACAGCCTCTCGCCGGAGGTGATTCGGCTGTGGCGCTACTTCGGCTATTACCCGGAGTACTGGCTTCAGCAAAGCGGACACTATTTGACAAACAGCACCACGGGCACTTACGCGCAGCGACTGGCTGCCGACGACAAGGGCATTGACGCTCTGCGCTGTGACTTCGGCCAGGGTTTGCCAAATCCGGCCTGGGAGTACATCATCAACCGCACGCGCTCGAAGAAATGGAACTTCGTCTTCATGGCTGAGACGCTGGACGGCAATCAGCCCGGCTATCGGAACAACCGCGTGTTTGACATCCTCAACGAAAGCCTTGTCTTCAACTTCACCGCCGCGCATCTGAACAACGAGGGCCAGATTCAAAGCCAGCTCGAAAGCCGCCGCAGCAATTACCGCACCGGGGCGATCCTGCTGAACATCACGGGCCATGACGAACTACTGCCGGACAATGACGCCTGGCTGAATGCGACACGCTACGGCCTGCTGGCGACGGTGCCTGGGCTGCCTATGGTCTTTTACGGCATGGAGCAGGGCACGCAGAACTACAACACCTCCGCTGGCTTCTTCCACTACGACGGCTTTGAGACGGATCACGAGCTGAACTTTGGCAAACGCATCCCGCATTTCAAAAAGTGGAACCGTGCGCAGTTCTGGACATTGCCGCCGCCGAACAACACGGGCATGGCGCAGTGGTATGGCCGTGTGAACCACGCGCGCCTGAGCAGCCCCGCCATCAAGAGCCTGAACCAGTACTTCCTCGATCAACGCCCAGGCGGCGGCACACCGAACAGCAATGTCTGGGCTGTGGCGAAGTATGAGCAGGCGGGTGCCTCGCCTGCTTTCAAAGACACCGTACTCTGCTTCGCCAACGTGCTGCCACACAGCGCGGCCCACGCGGTGGCTAGCGACACCTTTGATCTGCGTGGCAGCGGAGATGCGCTGTGGAACTTGCTCGGCCTCGTGAACTCAAGCAGCCGTCTTTACAACGTGCGCAACCTCGCCAGCGGCAATACCGGGACGCTGCTCTATGGCACGCCGCGTACAGGGGCGGACCTTTACGCGAACGGCATCTTCGTTAGCCTTGGTGGTGGCACTAGCAATGCGATCACGAACGACGGCGAGCTGGTGCAGTTCCTCAAAGTGGTTGACGTGACACCACCACCATCGTCCGCCCCCTCTGCATCCTATTACCAGATTGGCACCACAGGCACCTTCAACTGGACCAGCAACGCCGGGCCGCACGACAACATCGCCGATTGGCGCATCAGCATCGGCATCACGCCGGGCGGCAGTCAGGTGGCGAACAATCTCAGCCTCGCAGGCAGCATCACGAGCTACAACTTCACGGGAGCGGCAGGCCAAACTTATTATGCCACGCTCACTCCCATCAGCGCCGCCGGAGTCGCGGCCAGCAGTGCTGGTCAAAGCGATGCAGGCAGTCCGAATCCTGCCTCCACAACCACACCGGTCATGTTGCTGAGCGCAACTGGCGACCAGGATCATGACGGGACCAACAATCAAGATGAGGACACGGCGGGAACCAATCCCTTGGATCGCGGCAGCCGCTTTGCGATCAGTGACGTGACGAGGAGCGGCAACCAAGTTTCCGTTTCATTTCCGACCGTCGTCGGGCGCTACTACCACATCTACTCCAGCACCGATCTCGCCGACTGGCAGCCCGAGGACGAAGCGAATGCGCGCAATCAACTGGCCGCAAGTTCCAGCATGACTTTCACTGATTTGAATGCCGGAGGCGGACGAAAGTTCTATCAAGCACAGGTGACGACTGCGCCGCTGCCTTGATCCTTCAGCGGTTTTCCCAGCCCACGGGTTGCGTCCATGCCTGCTGCATCTGACCAGGCGTGGCCGGATTAAGCATGGCTTTGTCTGAGATGACGATGGCGCGGACATACAGCTCCTCGCCGGTCAGTTTGTAGCTGGATTCGAGACTCTCGCTGTCGGCCAGCAGCCCGCCCACATCGTCGCTGTGTTTCAGACGCACGGGGTGATTATCATCGGCAGGTGAGGGGACTTCCTGCACCGCGCGGTCATAGCTTTTCAAGGTTCCGCGATACTCGGTGCGATACTTCACGCCCGGCTCGCCCTTGATCTTCACACGCAGTTCACGGGTGGTTTTGTCAAAGGTCACGTCCTCCAGTGTCACACCTGTGCTGGCGTAGAAATCACCGCGCTGCATGGCCTCGACCAGCGCGCTGGAGTCCAGCTTCGTGGTGCGCACCATGACCCAGCCCCGCCCCGGGGTGGCGGTGCCGCCGTGGTAGTGGTGGCTGTCATCGGTGCTCATGCCGAAAAGCGGCGGCTGTTTGAGTTCGGCGATGCGGATGGTGTTGGCGATGTCCCAGATGCGCTCGGTGGAGCTGTCAGCGCGGGCGGGATCGCCCTCGGGATAGGTTGCGGGGTGGCCGTTATAGACCTCAAAGAAGCGGTCCTCGATCACATGGGCGAGGTCTTCTGCGGTCAAAGCCCAGCGGAAGTTCGGATGATTGATGTGCGCCATGATGGGGCGACCGGTTTTGACCGCCTGCTCGGCGATGGCCTGGAGATTCGTGCGCATGGTCTCGCGGATGGAGACGAGATCCTTCATCGGCTGGATGGCCTCATTGAGATTGATGGCGTTGATGTGAATGGGTGCCTTGCCAAAGCCCGCGCTGATCTCCTCGGCCTGCACGAGCAGGAATTCGCCGGGTTTTTCGAGCCTGGCGCGGTACTCCTCCAGCGGCCTCAGTCTGACCTCGGTTTGGCCATCTTTGTCAGCGCGGGTCTGCACCCAGACATCGCCAAAGCGTTCGCGATACTTGTCCAGAACCTTGCGACCCAGGGTGATCTTCCTTTTTTCGATGGCGGCCTCACTGAGCCACTTGTCCCCCACCGCGAGCGTGTTGTGGTCGGACATCGCCAGGAAGTCATAGCCGTTATCTTTATACCACGCCGAGATCATGTCCGGGAAGTCATTGCCATCACTCCACAGCGAATGCGTGTGGGTGTTGCCTTTGAACCAGCGCAGGTCTTCGGCAGGAAGCAGTGAGGGAAGCAGAAGGAGGGCAAGGAGGCTGAATCTCATGGCGGTTCTTCTTGAACGCATCTCACAGCAGCGAACAATCACGCGCTCATGCTCGAAGCTCTGGACCAAGCCATCGTCAACACTCGCGCCCACCTGCTTTCCCTGCGAAATGCGGCGGGCCGGTGGGAGGGTGAACTGTCCAGCAGCGCCCTGTCCACAGCCACGGCCATCGTGGCGCTGCATGGGGTGGATGCGGATATGCACCGCTCTTTGATCCAGGCAGGCTCCCGCTGGCTGACTGATAATCAAAATGCAGACGGCGGCTGGGGCGATACGACGATCAGCAAAAGCAACCTGTCCACGACGTTGCTGTGCTGGAGCGCGCTGCGTAGCTGCGTCCGCCAGGACGTGGATCAGAGATCGAACGACCACGCCCTGGCGGGCGCGGCTACATGGATCGCCGCCCAGGTCGGCTCGCTCGATGCGGATGCCATCGCGCGGACGGTCATCGCACGATACGGCAAGGACAAGACCTTTTCGGTGCCCATTCTCATGCTCTGCACCATCGGCGGCACGATGGGTGTGGATGCCTGGCGGCGCGTCCTGCCGCTGCCCTTCGAGCTTGCTGCGCTGCCACGCTCTTGGTTCGGCGCGGTGGGGCTGCCGGTCGTCAGTTATGCGCTGCCCGCGCTGATTGCCATCGGCTTCACCCGCTTTAAAAACGCGCCGCCTGCGTGGTGGAGTCCGCTGCGGTGGCTGCGGGCGCTGCTGTGGCGGCGCATCCGTCCGATGTTGAAGACCTTGCAGCCCGGCAGCGGCGGCTATCTGGAGGCGACACCATTGACGAGCTTTGTGACGATGGCGCTGGCTGCTGCGGGAGAGAAGGACCATCCGTGCATTCCTGGGGCTGTGGAGTTTTTGAAGCGGTCCATTCGCGATGATGGAAGCTGGCCGATTGACACCAACCTTGCGACATGGGGCACGACGCTGGCGTGCAAGGCGCTTGGGAGCACGGATGCCTGTATCCGCCAATGGCTGCTGGGCCAGCAATACCAGGTCACGCATCCCTTCACCAATGCCGCCCCAGGTGGCTGGGCTTGGACGGACCTGCCCGGCGGTGTGCCGGATGCGGATGACACGGCTGGTGCCTTGATAGCGCTTTATGAAACGCGGGCAGAATCAGGCGACAGCACTGCGATGGCCGCAGGCATCACTTGGCTGCTCGATCTGCAAAACCGCGATGGTGGGCTGCCGACTTTTTGTCGCGGCTGGGGCGCGCTGCCGTTTGACCGCAGCTCACCTGAGCTGACAGCCCATGCCTTGCTGGCGTGGTGGCTTTGGCTGCCGGATTTGTCGCATGATCTTCAGAAACGTGTGAAGCACGCCACCAGGCACGCTTTGAACTACCTGCGGAAAACGCAGCGCGCCGATGGCTCCTGGGTGCCGCTATGGTTCGGCAATGAGCACGCGAAAGATGAGGAGAACCCGGTCTATGGCACGGCGCAGGTGGTGGCTTATCTTTGCGGATGTGCTGCGCTGTCGGAGCAATGCGCGGAGCTGATAGAAAGAGGCGCGGCTTATCTGGAGAGGACGCAAAAGGCGGATGGTAGTTGGGGCGGAGATGCAGAGGCTCCGGCTTCAATCGAGGAGACGGCTGTGGCCCTCCACGCTCTGTGTAGAACGGGTTTTCCAACCCGTTCGGAACGAGTTGGAAAACTCGTTTTACGAGCTGCTGCGTGGCTCCTCCATGCCACACAGAACGGCACTCACTTTCCCGCAGCGCCGATCGGCCTCTACTTCGCGCGCTTGTGGTATCACGAGCGGCTCTACCCCGTCATCTGGACACTGCAGGCGCTGCAGAGTGCAAAAGCGGTCTTGTCCTCCGTTACTCCACCCGATACAAACAACCAGCCATGACCACCTCACGCCGCACCTTCCTCACCACTCTCGCTGCCTCCGCCGCCACATCCGCTTTCACCCGTGATTGGACGGGGCAGGTTCCAGAGCGCTATCCAGACCCCGATGTCATCGCCCTGGAGCCGACTTTCTCCAAATGCATCCAGGGGAACTCGCCCATCCGCCGCCTGCACACCGGCATGCTCTGGGCGGAGGGACCGGCCTGGAATGGCGCGGGCAGCTACCTGGTGTGGAGCGACATCCCGAACAACGCGCAGATGCGCTACCTGCCGGAGGACGGCCACGTCAGCGTGATGCGCAGCAATGCCAACAACAGCAACGGCAACACCTTTGACTGGCAGGGCCGCCAAATTTCCTGCGAGCACGGCACCCGCCGGGTGACGCGGTATGAACTCAATGGCCGGATCACCGTGCTGGCCTCTGAGTTCGAGGGGAAGCCCTTCAACGCCCCCAACGATGCCGTGGTGCATCCAGACGGCGGCATCTGGTTCACTGACCCCGGCTACGGCAGCATGATGGACTATGAGGGGAACAAGGGCGAGCTGCTGCTCAAGGAAGCGGTCTATCGCATCGCTCCAGATGGCAGGATCACCAAGGTCACCGATGACCTCGCGAAGCCTAACGGCCTCTGCTTCAGCCCGGACTACAAGAAGCTATACATCGTGGACACGGGCGATCCGAAGAACATCCGCGTCTATGATGTGGCTGATGGAGTGAAACTGGGTGAAGGGAAGGTCTTCGCCGTCAACAAAGGCGCGCTGACCGACAAGGCGGGCAAGGGTGGCTCTGACGGTGTCCGCTGCGATGTGGATGGCAATGTCTGGGCCAGCGCAGGCTGGATCGGCGACGGCTACGATGGCGTGCATGTTTTTTCTCCCGAAGGCCAGCGGATCGGGCTTATCAAACTGCCAGAGACGGGCAGCAACCTCTGCTTTGGCGGGCCGAAGCGGAACCGCCTGTTCATCACCGCCAGCCAGTCGCTCTACTCGCTTTATGTGAACACGAGCGGGGCGCATTTCTGTTGAGGCTGACTTACAAATCTGTCCCGGAATTCCTTTTGCCATTCCGGCAGGCCGGGCAAAGTGCGCACGCTATGCAAATTCTCTCTGTTCTCATCGGCTGCTTCGCCTTCGTCTGGATGGTTCTCGGCATGATCCCGCTCTTTGGCTGGATTCAGTGGCCTGTGATGGCGCTCTGCGTCCTGGGCATCATCTTTGGTGCCTTCCCCAAGCGCAAGATCGGCCTGACCATCAACCTGGTCATCGGCATTGTGGCCGCCATTCGCGCAGTGATCTTCGGCGGCTTCATCTGATCTCTGGCCGCCCTGCTCCTTGGGCAGGCTGACAGCTTCACCCGCCCGGTTCGCACACCGACATGGGCGCTTTCTTGTGCCCGGATACTTCCACCTCCTGGCGGATTTCTGCTCTGCGAGGATGTCACTTTATCAGTCCAAAGTTCTTCTTTCGGGGCGATTTCGTCACCTAGATGTGTTTGAGCAAGGAGGCGAGCACGCCAGCCTCGGTGGTTCTAACACAGCCATCAGTCAGACATCTCTCACCATGAAAGCAAGCCAACTCACCCGGTCGTTTGAACGATCCTACCGCCGCCTCTCCGCCCTCGTGGCGGGTGCCGCACTCATCAGCGTCCAGCCAGTCATGGCTGCCCCTTTTGGCGTCGGAAATCTTGTGGTTGAACGAATCGGCGATGGAACCACAACACCGGTGGGCAACAGTGCTGCTCTGCCGGTCGCGATCCTCGAATTCAAACCTGATGGCACAGCACAGCAGACCTTCACCACTGAGTTCACGGGAAGCAACCTGCTGACGGACACTGGAAATTCCTCATCGCATGGCAATCTTAATTCCAACGGAGCCTTTCTTGCGGTTTCTGGTTATAACTCGGCTCTGGCAACACCAAGTGTGGCCGGCCTCAATACCAAGGTCGCCAATGTTTTCGGAGCCGCAGGCACTGTTGCTGGCCGCGTGACCTTCCCCACGGGTGGACCCGGCGCTACGCCGCCTTCGCCGTTCTCTGGAAACAGCTTCCGCAGTGTGGTTCCGACCAGCGCAACGACATTCTATGCCAGCGGCACTTCATCTGGCACCCCTAACACTGGCGGGCCTTGGTATTGTGATGGAACGAATTTCACTCAGCTCAGCACGAGCGTGACCAACCTCCGTAATATCGCCATTTTTAACAACCAGCTTTATGTCACATCGGCAAGTGGTGCCTTCCTCGGTGTTTCAGCGGTCGGCACGGGCACACCGACTACCTCCGGCCAGACAACCACGCTGGTCATTGATGCGGGCACAGGTTCCAGCACCTACGGCTTCGTTATTTTTGACACGGACAACAATGGCGTTGTTGACCGTGCTTACTTGGCAGATGACCGGATCGTCGCTGGCGGTGGACTTCGCCGCTATGATTTCAATGGCACGACCTGGACGAACACCTATTCCCTTCTCTTTGATACCAACACTGGCACTCTCACAGGCACTGCGGGGACTGGGATTGTAGGCATTCGCGGCCTGACCGGCAAATGGAGCAACGGCACCGCAACGCTCTATGCCTCCACCACAGAAGCCAGCAACAACAAGCTGGTCTCGATCACCGACTCCGGTTCTGCACCGGCCTCCTTCATGACCCTCGCCAGCGCGGGTGCCAACAATGTCTTTCGTGGTGTGACTTTTGCGCCGGCTGAACTCAGTTCGCGGTTGATCGTCACTGAAATCAATTCCAACGCAACAGGCGGAGATTTCTGGGAACTTACGAACGTGGGGGATGCCCCAGTGAATATCGGCAGTTGGAAGTGGGATGACGATAGTCGCAATCCGGCTGATGCTGCTGCTGTGACGATTCCTGCTGGTACCAACCTTCCTTCGGGAGCGAGCATCATCTTCACCAACGCGACAAGTGACACCGTTTTCCGTAACAACTGGGGAGCTTTGCCTGGAATCCCTATCGTTGTTGGAGGTCCAGGACTTGGGGGGGGCGACGGCGTTGCTTTATTCAATACCGCAGGAACGGAAATCTTCTTCTTCTCCTACGCCGCAAACGGCTTTGTGCGATCCGACGGCAGTAATTCAATGGGTGGTCATGCCGGTCCTTCCGCTGCTACCGGTGCGAACGACGCTCAGTCCGCTGTTCTTGATCCGAGCTACGGCATTGGCAGTGGTCGCCGATATGCTGCGGCTACTGTCGGCACTTTTGGAGCTTACGCTTCCACGGCTGGTGGTTTCAATATCGGTTCCCCTGGCGTCACGGGGATCAGCACAGGCGGTCCTACCGCAGTCCTGACCGTCAGCGTCACCCCCGCCACCTTCTCCGAAAGTGCGACCAATCCTGCCGCGACAGGCATGGTGTCCCGCGCGGTTGCTACGGCGAGCGATCTTGTAGTCAACCTTGCTTCCAGCGACACGACGGAAGCCACTGTGCCTGCAACGGTCACGATCCTGGCGAACCAGACTTCCGCCAATTTCAACGTGACGGCCGTGAACGACACCTTCCCAGATGGCAGCAAGGTAGCAACCATCACCGCCGCTGCCCCTGGCGCGACAGCCGGCACCTTCCAAGTGACGGTGACGGACGATGGCGATGTCATCACCCACAACCTGATGCTGACGGAAATCCTTTCCAACCAGAGCAGCCCGAACACAGCTGGCGCGGACGAAGATTACTGGGAGTTGACGAACTTCGGTGCTACTGCCGTGGACATCTCTGGCTTCTCCTGGCACGACAGCGGGCGTTCGGCTGCTGCTGCGGCGGCTTATGCCTTCCCTGCCGGTTCCACGATCAATGCTGGTGAGTCCATCATCCTGACCGCAACAGATCCCACGGTTTTCCGTAATTGGTGGGGCCTGGCTCCAACGGTGAAGGTCTTTCAGGCTGCGACCGCTCCCGGCCTTGGCAGCAGCGATGGCGTATCATTCTTCGACAACGGTGGCAATGAGCTGTTTTTCTTCAGTTATGCGGCGAGTGGGTTCACCCGCGCCGATGGCAGCGCTTCCACCGGTGGGCACGCGGGGCCTTCGGCAGGCGCTGGTGCAGACACCATCGCGATGATCTGGGTGCCTACATCCAGCACGACAGTCACCACCGGCACCAATGGTGCAAACGCTCCTCGCTACACCTTCGCCACCGGCACCAATTTCGGCAGCCGAGTCGCCGCGACCAACGCAGACATTGGCTCTCCGGGTGCCACAGTCGGGAATCCGACCGTCAGCATCGCCAGCGCCTCACTCACCGAAGGCAACAACCTCACCTCGACACTCGCCTTGAACGTCACCCGCAGCGACACCACAACTGATTTCACGGTTGGCTACTCCGTCACTGGCGGCACGGCGACATCAGACACCGATTACGCCACGCTCGCTGCAGGCACTCTCACCTTCTCCCCAGGAGGAGCTGCGACTCAGCCGATCAACATTACCATCAATGGCGACACCACTCCTGAGCCGGATGAAACCATCATCATCACGCTCGCCAATGTCAACAACACGACCGGAATGACCGGCATTGGCACCGCAGTCGGCACCGGCACTATCATCAATGACGACATCATTGCTCCGCTGATCACTACCCACCCTGCAAACACCACCATCGCCACCGGCTACACGGCCACGCTCACGGTCGCTGCCAGCGGCTTCCCTGCTCCGACCTTTCAGTGGTATCAGGGCAACAGCGGAAACACCAGCAATCCAGTCAGTGGCGCGACATCTGCCACCTTCACCACACCGGCTCTCACCACGACCACGAACTACTGGGCGCGCGCCACGAACACTGGCGGCACCGCCGACAGCAACACCGCCACGGTGACAGTCATCGCGGGTGCTACTTCGGTGGATCTCTCCACCTATGTTCGTGTGGGCCGCTACGACCTGCCAGAGCCTACACGCACGACACCTCCGGTGAACAACTTGCTGGCCCAGGAAGCATCGGGTGTGACCTACAACTGGGACAGCGACACCCTTTTCATCGTCGGTGATGGCGGCACCTCGGTCACGCAAGTCACGAAGACCGGCGCGTTGGTCAACACCATGACGCTGCCCCCCGGCGGCAGCCCGCAGGGCACCGAATTCTATGACACCGAAGGCATCACCTACATCGGCGGCGGTCAGTTCGTGTTCGCCGAGGAGCGCGTCCGTCAGGCGGTGAAATTCACCTATGTGGGCGGCGGCACGCTCCTCCGGAGTGCGACACAGACCGTGAAACTCGGCACTACGATTGGCAACCTCGGTCTCGAAGGGCTGACCTGGGATCCGCAGACGGGCGGGTTCATCTTCGTGAAGGAAGCAGAGCCCCTGGGCATCTTCCAAACCACCATCGACTTCACCAACCTCACGGCTTCCAACGGTTCGCCGACCACAGTGAACTCCACCGACCTCTTCAATCCGGCGCTGGCCAGCCTTGAAGACATGTCCGATGTCTTCGCCTTCTCCAACCTGCCGTCCATGACCGGTCAGCCCAGCGCGGGCAACCTCCTCATCCTGAGCCAGGAATCCGGCATGATCCGCCAGGTGGACCGTTCTGGAAACATCGTGAACACGCTGACTCTCGTGGCCGATGCTGGCAATCCGCTCACCATCCAAAACCAGACCCACGAAGGTCTCACGATGGACCGCGCCGGAATCATCTACGTTGTCAGTGAAAACGGCGGCGGCGACACCGATCATCCGCAGCTCTGGGTTTACGCTCCTTCCACTGCCACCAACTTCGCCCCGACGGCTCTGGCCTTGAGCACCCCTTCTACCACCATCCCGGACAGCACCTCCACCGCGCTCCCTATCAAGATGGCCACCATCGTGGTCACGGATGCGGATGGCGTGGGCGTCAACAACTTCTCGGTGTCCGGTGCGGACGCCGCCGATTTCCAGTTCATCGGCAGCGGCCTCTATCTGAAAGCCGGAACCGTCCTCAACGGCACGACCAAACCGAGTTACAGCGTGACCGTGAATGTCGATGACACCACGGTGGGCGGCACCCCCGATGCCTCGGCCAACTTCACCCTCAACGTCACCGGAGCCGGCGGCGGAGCGAGCCCGATCCGAGTCACCGAGGCGGCACCGTGGAGCAGCGGCAACAGCGCTCTCGCTGCAGACTGGTTTGAGCTGACCAATACCGGCTCGACTGCGGTGAACATCACGGGTTGGAGAATGTTTGACAGTGGAGCTAGCGGCTTCGGCGGCTCCGGGCCGCTGAACGGCATCACCAGCATCGCCGCCGGTGAGACGGTCATCTTTGTTGATGGCCAGGCCAAGGTCGCGACGTTCCTCAACCACTGGTTCGGGGGCACTCCTCCCCCCGGCTTCCAGATCGGTTATTATGGCGGCCCCGGCCTCAGCACGGATGGTGACGCGGTCACGATCTACAATGGCAGCGGAACCCTCCAGGCCCGTGTGGACTTCGGCGCGTCTCCCACGGCTGCCCCGCGCGGAACCTTCGACAACTCGGCCCGTCTCAACGCCGTGACCCTCACCCAGCTTAGCGTGGTGGGACAAAACGGTGCCTTCACCGCCCCCGCCTCGGCCAATGATATTGGTTCGCCCGGCCTCGCCACCGTCTCCGGCAGCCCGCTGGTTTCCATCGTGGCGACCGATGACAGCGCCTCCGAGACCGGACCTGGCACCGGTACGTTCCGCATTTCGCGCACCGGCAGCACGATTAGCTCGCTGCAGGTTGTCTTCACGATCGCGACCGGCGCGGGCCAGGCCGTCACGGCGGACTACACGCCGACCCTGACTTCACCTGCGACGATCCCTGCGGGCCAGGCTTTTGTTGATATCACCATCACTCCAGAGGACGATACTGCTATCGAAGGCGCTGAGACGGTGACACTCACCCTGGGCGATACCGGCAGTTATGATGTCGGTTCACCATCAGCCGCCACGGTGACCATCACCGACACCCCCAACGGCTTTGCCGCTTGGCTCGCAGCCAATGGCTTCACCTCTGGCGGCATCAACGGTGATACGGACAACGACGGCATCCCCGACTCCTTGGAATACTTCTTCAACGCCAGCCCAAACAGCGGTGGTGACCGCGACAACCTGCCGCAGGTGGTCATGAACGGCAGCGACATCGAGTTCCGCTTCACCTACCTCACCGGCACCGCCTTGCCCGGCTATCTCCAGAGTTCCAATGACCTCATCAACTGGGTCAATGCCACCCCAGGAGTGGACTACGAAATCATTACCGAGACCGTGAATGGTACGGAGACCGCTGTGCGCTTCCGCATCTTCTGCAACCCGACTCCCACCGCCACCGGTCCCTTCACCTACCTCACGCCCTTCACGGCGGAGGTGGAGCGCGGTGCCATCGGCGGTCTTACGATCACGAATCACGGCATGGTCGGCGCGGGCCGCATGTCGGGTGAAGCGCTCGACAGCTTTGGTGAGACGCAAGGTGCCTCCTCCGGCCTCTCGATTACTGGCTGGAGCTACAATGTCGGCACCGGCCAGTTCAGCGGCACCTTCAATGTGCTGCCGGACCGCGGTTACAACAACACCGTCATTGTTCCCAACATTTATTCGAACTACGCGGCCCGCGTCCATGCCGTGCCCTTCACCTTTGTGCCATACTATGGTGCTGGCCCTGTCGCACAGACGCAGATCGTGCCCACCTACAGCAGCACAACGAAGTTCAGTTATCTAGATGGCTCCACGACGAAGCTGACCACCGGCCTGAATCCAACAGCCGTCACCACCCTCTTCGGTCAGAGTGTCGGCACTGTGCCTGCCTTCAACCTCGCCACAAGCACCACGGAAAGCCTCCTCAGCTTTGATGCTGAGGCCATCCATGTCTTCGCTGACGGCTCCGGTTTTGTCTCGGACGAATACGGCACCTACATCGCCCGCTTCAATGCCGCCAAGCAGTTTACTAAGCTCATCCAGCTCCCTGCTTCAGCTCAGCCACACAAACCTGTGGGCACCCTGAACTTTGAAGCCGCAGCCGCTCCGCTCAACGGTCGCCGCAACAACCAGGGGCTTGAGGGTCTCTCTGTCTCACCCGACGGCACGCGTCTCATGGCGCTCATGCAGAGCGCCCTCGTGCAAGATACCAGCGGCAGCCAGCAGCAGACACGGTTCAACACCCGTCTCTACGTTTATGACATCGCCGGGGCCAATCTGGAGAACCCGGTGCTCATCGGCGAATACGCTGTGCAACTCCCGCGCTATGATCTGAACGGCAACAACTCCAGTCTCGATGTCACTGCCGCCCAATCTGAAATTGTCGCCCTCAGCAACACGCAGTTCCTCATGCTGCCGCGTGATGGCAACGGTCTCGGCAAGAGCACAGCCGACCCAATCGTGACGAAAACCGTGGACCTTGTGGACTTCTCCGCTGCCACCAATGTGCTTGGCCTCTACGATGCCGAAGCCAATCCGATCAGCCCTGCTGGCAACCTGCTTGCCACGATCACCCCCGCGAAGAGCACGGTCGTCATCAACCTCCTGTCCACGGCGGATCTGACCAAGTTCGGCTTCAACACCAACACTACCACGCCGAACCAGTTCACCGTGGCCGAGAAGATCGAGGCCATGGCTCTCGTGCCAGACACCTCCACGGTCAGCACAGAGGACTACTTCCTCTTCGTGGCCAATGACAACGACTTCCAGTCCAGCGATGTGAGGATGCTCGATGCTAGTGGCAACATCGTCAGCTACGGCGACGCGCGTTCCTCTGTCGCCGGCAGTCCGAAGATCACCAATGACGCCGTCTTCACCGCCTGGCGCATCACCATCTGCCCGGACAACCGCAAGTTCTTCCGCCTTGACGTGGACACCACCCCGTAAACTGCCGCAGTGCGGCTGACACATCCGTCTTTCAGTCCACCTCACTCCAGCAGATTCATCCCTGGCATCATCGCTAAAGCCTCATGCTTTCCACCTTTGATGATGCCATGGATGACAGGATCCGTGCCGGACATGCCTGCGACCAGATTTACCGCCGTCACTGGGGGCGTCTGGTCCAGGAGGCACGCGCCAGGGGCTGCGATGAGCACGAGTCACTGGATGTGGTTCAAGATCTCTTCCTTCGCCTTTTTCGCCGGGGGATGCTCCTGCCTCTGCATTCGCGGCCTACGCAGGTGCAGACGGCTGTGCTCAGCCGCACACTCCGCTGGGTGATCCTCAACCGCTGGCGTCGCCGCACGAGCGCGCGCCGTGGCCAGGGGCAGGCGACCGTTTCTCTCGATACACTTCTGGAAGAAGGCCACGAACTCGCCAGTCCCAGTGGCGATCCTGCCACAGAGCTTGACCGCGCCTGGGCGCACGGCGTGCTCGAAAACAGCCTGGAGCACCTCCGCGCAAGCATGAGCAGCAGCCAATGGCGTAGCCTGGAACCAGCCCTGCTCCAGGACCAATCCTCCAGCCCGCCGCCAACCGCTGCCAGCACCGCCAACCGCGTGGCCCTGCACCGAGCCCGCCACCGCCTGCGCCAACTCCTGGCCGATGCAGTCGGCAGCGATATCCGGACCGCCCACAATGCGCTCCTCAATGCCCTCGTCCTGCCAGGCTAGGCCAGTTTTTAAGCAAGGCTTAGATAGTAGCCATTTCGCAGAAGAAGTGCTCCCGCCCGGACTCGAACCGAGAACCAAGGGATTATGAGTCCCCTGCTCTAACCATTGAGCTACAGGAGCGTGCTCCGCCTGATAGTGGCGACGTGCTGGGGATTTGCAATGCGTGATTTGGCATTGGCGTGCCGGGTTTTCCCGCTATGAATGGCTACCCATGAAATCCTGGTCACGGCAAAGGCAGCGCGGGCATGGTGGGCACTGATGCCGGAGAAGACCAAAGGAACGAAGCGCAAGGCGGTGAAGAGGTGAAGTCAAAGCCACGGGGGAGGGGGTGCGCTGACTGGCGTGGCGCTGGCTCTCTCTATGGATTCGGACGCGCAAAATTTTTTAGCAATGGCGCGGTCAGGAAGGGCACCACTGGCAAGCGTCCACCTTGCGCTTGAGGGAATGTCTGGAATAGTCCGGGCATTCATCACCGCGCCATGAGCCGTCAGAACTTGCCAGCGTATGCGAATCCTCAAACCTCCGCGCCTACTGGAACTTGCCCGCAGGCATCCGAAGTCCGCGCCTTCGCTCCTGCATTGGTTGAGCGTGGCAAAGGCGGCGCAGTGGCGGAATCTGACAGCCACACGCGCCGACTTTCCCCATGCCGATGAAGTGCGCGTCTCCAGTCACCGGCCTGTCACCATTTTCAATGTCTCCGGCAATGCCTTTCGTCTCCTCACCGCGATCCATTATGACACGGGGAAAGTCTTCATTCTCGATCTCCTGACACACGCGGAATACAGCAAGAACACTTGGAAAACCCGACTATGAGCGCCATCACCACCCGCAAGCCCTCCGCCCCTTTCAGCGTCCCGGCCACGATCTCCGGCCTGTGGGCGCTGCATCCGCTGACGCCCATCAAGTCCGCAAAGGATTACGCCAGCGCCAGCACGCTTTGCACACGGCTGGCGGTGCGTCGTTTGAATGCCGTGCAGAAAGAATACTTCCGAGAACTCACGGAGCTGGTGGAAGCCTACGAGGACGCGCATTCCCTGCTGGAAAAGACCGAGCGCGAGCTGCGGACACTGGCGGCGAAAAGCTTAACACTGCCCATGTGATGCCATGAAACCTACGACGGCCCACATTCGCAAGCTGGCGCGTCACTTCGCCATGCCTGCTGATTACTTCCTGGAGGAGTGAGCATGAAGGCGGGCGATGCAGAAGCCATCGGTCCGAACCGTTCTTCCCCATGTAGAATGGAACGCCTTTTGCCAATCACTCAGCACGCAATCGGAAGAAGGCGGCGTTGTCTGGCACTGTGAATCTGAACTCCAAGTTGCCCTGACCATTGATGATCGTTTGCGGCGCGCTCATGGGGAAAAGGGTCCAGCCACCCAGGTTCGCGGATTTTTCCACGCCGAAGGTCAATGTGAACTCCCCCGTCGTCGCATTCCTTTGGATCAACGGGATGCCGACATTCAAATCCTGCACTTGGGTGGTTGTGTAGAGCCCGTTCTGGCTGGCGGTGGCAAAGTAGGTGGTCACCATTGCCGTGTTTGCTGACTGCCAGTCGAAGCCCAGAACGCTAAGCTGCACTTCCTGCCAGTCATTCATGCCATCGCTGTCTGTATCCGTTGTGGATGAGAACGCGGCCCCGCTGATGGTGATGTCGAACGGGTTTTCATCGACATCATTGCTAGCGATTTGGATGACTGCTGTCTTGTTCCCTGCAGTCGTGGGTGTGAAACTCACAGTGAAACTGGCGCTACTTCCGGACGTGATAAAAGCTCCTAATGTGGAGGAATTTACGGTGAAGTCGGAAGCACTAGCACCAGCTTTTATCACAGACAAACTGAGGAGGTTTGTCGTGCCGGAGTTGCGCACGGTGAAGGACTTCGGGGTGCTTGTGCCGCCCACGTTTAGGTTGCCGAACGAAATTGTGCTGGCTTCATCCGTCAGCTCAACGCCCACGGGCTGTTCAACAACGATCTCTACATAGCTCAAACGATAAGCATAGACGCTACCATGATCGGCGACAATGTAGCCCGGCAGGAACGTCGGCAGGGAGGTGTCGTCGCTGTAGGATGATACCAGCAGTGTGTCTCTATCCAGTGCAATCGAGTAGCCCCCAAACAAATCCCCAGCTGCGGCATCGGGTGCCGTGATCCTGGCGAGTTCGGTCCACACTTCTCCATTGCGAATGAATACATAAACGCTTCCGGCATTACCGCCCGCCACTGTGTCATCGTTAAAAGCACCGATAACAGCGGTATTGCCCTGCAAATCGAGGCTGTGACCGAACTTGTCACCTGCTGCTGCATCGCTCGCGGTAAGTTTGGCATGTTGAGTCCAGATCTGCCCAATACGTGAATAAACGTAAACACTACCGGAACTAGTGCCTGCAACATCATCGTCTTCGGCTCCGGCTAGAATAAAATCACCAGAGATTGAAACACGATAACCAAAATCTGCTGAGCTGGAACCATCAGATGCACTCAAAATGGCCTGCTGCTCCCAAAGGTTACTGTTATAGACAAAAACATAAGCCTTACCGGCGTCCGTCCCATTTATCGTATCAGCTGCATGCGCTCCTACTACAATGGTTGAAGCATCAACTCGCACGGAAATCCCAAAATTATCTCCATCCGCTCCATCACTTGCGAAGAGCTGTGCTTGCTCACTCCACACTCCCTGAGAAAAGGCGAATACATAAGCACTGCCCGCATTAAGACCAGATGATGTGTCATCAGAAGTTGCCGCAATGACGACGGTGTTCCCATCAATGTCCAAAGACCTTCCGAATTCATCCGAAGTAGATGCATCTGCAGCTTTGAGTTTGGTTGTCTGCTGCCACATTTGGCCGTTTCTGTCGAACACATAGGCAGCCCCAGAATTTGACGGCGTGTCGGACAGGCGAGCCCCCACCAATACTCGTTCACCACTCGTAGCCACAGAAAACCCAAACTCGTCCCCACCAGCAAGATCGGAACTCGTAATAATGGATTGAAGACTCCAAGTATTCCCGCTTCTAGCGAAGATGTGTGCTGCGCCAGAGTTAACACCTGCCAAAGTGTCAGCATATTGGGATCCAACTATTGCGGTATCACCTTCAACGTCCACCGAGAGTCCAAACAAATCGCTATCTGCACCATTGCCAGCGTTAAGGCGTGCCTGCTCATTCCAAATCGATCCATCGCGCACACAAACATACGCGGCACCGGCGTTCAGCCCGGCATCCGTGTCTTCGAAATTGGCACCAATCACAGCCGTATCTCCAGACAGGGCGACACTAACACCAAATTGCTCGTTAAACATGCCATCATCGACGACTAACTTAGCTTGCTGACTCCAGAACGATCCATTTCGGATGAAGAGGTAGGCGCTGCCGGTCAACGAATTGGGGGCATTGTCGCCATCGACAGCACCTATCAATGCCGTGGAACCTGATAGGGATACTGAATAGCCAAACACATCACCAGCTTGAATGTCATTGGAAGCTAACTGTGCCTCAAAAGCCCAAGTGGCACCGTTGCGCACAAAGACGGAAACACTGCCAGAGTCGGCACCACCTAGAACGGTATCGTCGAAGGGTGCAGCGATTAGAGCCGTCTCGGCACTCAAACTGACAGAACTTCCGAACTGGTCATTGGCAGCACCCCCAGCCGCCAGGAGCTGTGCCTGCTGGCTCCACACACTAACGGAACGCACAAACACATAGGTACTCCCAGCATTTGTGCCCCCTGCGGTATCATTCAATTGAGCTCCAACAAGTGCAGTATCCACATCAAGCGCGACTGAATAGCCGAAGTTATCTGAGCTTGCCGCATCAGAGGCCGTCAATTGCGCTTGTTGGTTCCAGCTTCCTGAAAAAGTAAAAACATACGCACTACCGGCATCTGTGCCACTGGCGGTGTCATCAAGGTATGCTCCGACCAGTGCTGTCTGCCCTTGGATAGAAACAGCCCAACCAAACTGATCGTTTGCTGCACCATCCGCTGACGTGAGTCTGGTGGGCAGGGACCACGTTGTGCCAGAGCGCACAAAAAGGTAGGCACTTCCTACGTCGGCGCCGACTGTCAGGTCATCCATCGGTGCACCAATCAGCGCCGTTTCTCCATCAATGGAAACAGACCACCCAAACCGGTCCAAAGCAGCACCATCATTGGCAGTGAGCTTGGCCTGAAGGCTCCATGAAGTGCCACTTCGCAGGAAGACATAGGTGCTCCCGGCATTGCTGCCTAAAACTGTGTCATCCCCATAGGCACCAATGAGGGCGGTATCCCCACTGATTGCCACTGCTCGGCCAAATTCATCCCCTGCTGCTCCATCCCCCGTCATCTCCGGCTGGAGCTTTTGCTCCAAGGTGGTGATAAGCGGGTCAATGGTGACGGGATAGCGAGCAGTGCTGTCATCCACATGGATTGCAATCAGAGAACCCAGCGCGTCCATCCTTGCGGGCAGGTCTTTGCCATCGGCATCCCATGCTTTGAGATGGGAATACCGGGCCACTGCACCCGTTGCAGCATCTTCAAAGCGCAACGCATCCTCTGCGCTAGGATCGGTCTTTGCGGTGAGGCCTATCAGCTCTACTTCGAGATTGAGGCCGCTCTCTCGAACCTGAGCCGGGCGTTGGTTCAGGGTGAATCCATGCTCCAAACCTTCGCGGCGGTTTTCGTACCACTCGGTGATACCGGGATGGCGATACTCGACCCGTGTGGCCCCAGCCTGAATCGGAGCGGTGACAACGCTAGTTTTCAGGCGAAGTGTGCCCGCCCACTCTTTCCCTGGCTGCCCTGATTGGAGACGTGCGCCTGAGTCCAAGAAGCGCAAGGTTAAATCCTGCGAGGGGCTGGCCATGAAATGGCGCACACCCTTGTTTTCTGGCATGGCGGATTGATGCTCATTCGGAGTAGCTATCATATAGCGTGCCTCATGAAATGCGTTCCAGAGTGATTGCTGCTCGTCAGTTCCCGATTGGAAAGAGGCTGGCTGTGGAGACTTCACAGCAGCAAGTTGAGGCACCGTTGAGATATTCTTGTGGGACGAGCTTTGAGAGTTACCACCGCCAACCATCGAATCTGGCTCCTTTGTGGTGATTCGCTGCGCACTAGAACCAATGCCAGAAGCGTGGGCGTGGACCTTTGCGTCCGAGCGAATGCTATCCTGCCAAGGCCTGAGAGCGAGAAATAAGCAGAGAATGATCAGGGCAAATAAGATCGAGCGCGTAAGGAGGTTCTTCATAGAGGTCGTGGAATGATGCGAAAGGGTGAGCGAGATCACGGACACAAGCAAGCTTCCCAGACGCTCCCGAAGATCAATTAACTTCTTCCGGGCACCCTCGCATCCACTGGCCACGTTCTCCAGCCTGAGGGCGTTGCATCCGCTGAGGCCCATTGAGTCCGCGAGGGATTACGCCGACACCAGCACGCTTTGCACACGGCTGGCGGTTCGTCGTTTGAATGCCGTGCAGAAAGAATACTTCCGAGAACTCACGGAGCTGGTGGAAGCCTACGAGGACGCGCATTCCCTGCTGGAAAAGACCGAGCGCGAGCTGCGGACACTGGCGGCGAAAAGCT
>Ga0247843_1001404_pt1 | contig 49257 bp, 50 predicted proteins | sample LaCruzMarch2017__FD_192420 | JGI IMG/M metagenome (GOLD analysis project Ga0247843, IMG submission 192420) | Freshwater microbial communities from meromictic Lake La Cruz, Castile-La Mancha, Spain - LaCruzMarch2017_8m | ecosystem: Environmental > Aquatic > Freshwater > Lake | place: Spain...
GGAGATGTTGCAAACGGTGCGGGATCGCGGCCCATCGGGAGTGCGGAAGGACTCGCGCACCAGATAGGTGACGTAGGTTTTGCCGTTTCGGCGGGATTTGGTGGCTTGAACAAACACTTGCTACCGTTAATACAGATATAAAACAATACAGTCAACAGATATTTTGATTGTTGTTGATGTATTACTTGCTACATTTTCGTGTAATTTTACTGATTTGCAGTCACTTAGAAAAAAATCAGGGGGAAGTTAGGCTAAGTTACTGATAATCAACATGGCGGAAGGGGTGGGATTCGAACCCACGGTAGGTTTAACCCTACGCTCGATTTCGAGTCGAGTGCCTTCAACCGGACTCAGCCACCCTTCCTTGACGATCCGACAGACGGTCGATCCAAATCTGCCGGATTGGACAAATATGTGCGAACGCCTGCCGTGGGCAAGGAAGAAATCCAGCCATCTCCATGACGGAGGCGCTGCCATGGAAGATCAGCGAACCTTTTCGGTGCTTCCGGCGCACCATTTTCCACGGGCAATGATGCGGGGCGGGGCAAAACCGGCGCGGACCAGACCGGCAGCCACCTCATCCGACTGCTTGCACAGGACGCCGGAAAAGATGAGTTTTCCGCAGTTCGAGAGGCGGCGTGAAAAACCCTTCGCGGAGGCAAGGAGGAGTTCGCTGAACAGGTTGGCAACGATGACGTCGGCCTTCTGGAGGGCGGTGATCTTCCGCGCGTCGGCTTTGCTGATCCTGATCCGCCTGCAAAGGTTGTTCTTTGCGTTTTCTTTTGCGATGCGGACACAAGCGGGGTCGAAATCGAAGGCTTCAACCTCGGTGGCTCCAAGTTTCTCTGCAGCGATGGCAAGTATCCCGCTGCCGGTTCCGGCATCCATGGCGCGCCACCCAGCTGGCAACTCCGTGGAAATATCACAGAGAAGGCGGAGGCAGGTCGCGGTCGTGGCATGGTCGCCCGTCCCGAAAGCCATGCCAGCCGGGACCCAGATGTCGCCGGGACGGGTTCCGGACTTCCTCCAGGTCGCTTCGTCGGAAAATATCCGCAGTTTCCCCCGGATGACAAGCGGCGCGCGCGGACGGAACGGAGACCCCGTCCAGATGTGGGCGGCAGCCAGGGTCGCACGCCCGCCAAAGCGCTTCACCAAGGAGTCAGCGGTCCGCTTGTCGCAGAACGCCTCGATTTTGAGGGCCCTGGAATCCGGCCAGGTCACCATGGCGACCCGCCCCGGTCCGAGGAATTGCAGGCGTTCCTCCCAGGCATCCTCCCATTTTTGCGAGCTCAGGCGTGTCCAGCGATACATCGATCTTGAGTGTTCCGTGTTCCGTGTTCAGTGTTCCGTTACCGATACGGCATCTTTTCGCTGAAAACCGAACCACTGAACACGGAAAACTTTTCCCTTTCATGCCACGCCCGAAATTGATCATCGCCTCGAGCGAGACATCCGCCGATCTCCTCTACGTCACAAAATTCCGCGCGCCGGATCCCTTCGTGTTTTTGCAGGGCGGGCAGAAGCTTCTCCTTCTCTCGGATCTGGAGGTGGACCGCGGCCGAAAGGAAGCCCGGGTGGACCGGGTGGATGCGTATTCGGATGTCGAGCGCGAGGTTCAGGGAGAGAAAAAGAAGCGCCCGTCCTCCGCGCATGTCATCGCCCGTTGGCTTCGGGCCAGCAAAGTCCGGAGCGTGATCGTCCCGTCCGGATTTCCGCTCGGACTTGCGAGGCAGTTGAAAAAAGAAGGCATCCGGATCAAACCCGCAAAAGATCCTTTCTTTCCCGAGCGGGAAAAAAAGTCCCCCCCTGAAATCCGAGCGATCGAGGCGGCGGTCCGCATAGCGGAAGCTGGAATGTCCAGAGCGATGGAGGTTCTCAAATCGTCCTCCCCGCGGCGAGACGGGAAGCTCGCCATTGGCCGCCGGATTTTGACCTCAGAAATTCTGCGCATGGAAATCGAGGTGGCGCTGGTGCGGGCAGGCGGCGAGGCCCGCGGTGACTCAATCGTGGCGGGCGGCGAGCAGGCGTGCGATCCACACGGGCGCGGAACCGGACCCCTCCGTTCGAACGAACTCATTATCATCGACATTTTTCCGCGCGATGCGCGCACGGGCTATTTTGGCGACATCACTCGCACTGTAGTTCGCGGGAAGGCGGGCGATGCGCATCGGCGGATTTGGGAAACCTGCCTGACTGGGCAGGCGATAGCATTGAAGCATATGAAGCCCGGCAATCAGGGAGCGGCGGTGCATGAGGCGATCAAGGAGTTTTTTGCCAGGGAGGGATATCCCACCGAAGTCCGGAACGGGCGCTGGCAGGGATTTTTCCACGGAACCGGACACGGCCTCGGGCTCGAAGTCCATGAGTCACCGCGCTTCGGCGCCACGACGTTCCTGCCGGGACAGGTGCTGACCGTGGAGCCGGGAATCTACATGCCGGGAATCGGGGGTGTCCGCCATGAGGATGTGGCGGTCGTCACAGCGAGGGGGCCAAGACTCCTTACTCGCGCGCCCAAGCCGCTTGAAATTTAAAGCGCGGCCGGATCCGGTCAATAGCTGCCCTTGGTCAACGTGGTTTTCCCGCGGAACACCCAGTAGATGCTGGCGGTGTAGGCCAGAACGAGAGGAACTCCGATCAGGGCGATGATGAGCATGATCCCGAGGGTCTTCTGGGTCGAGGCCGCGTTGTAAATCGTCAGGCTGTTCGCGAGGTCGGGGCTGGAGAGGACCATGTTCGGAAAGTAGGTGATCCCGAAGGTCGCCATCATGAGCCCCATGGCCGCACACGATGAGAGGAATGCATTGAATTCGCGCCCCTTGTGGATCTCGCGGGGGATGTTCAGCACGATCAGCACATTCAGGATGACCACCACGAACACATACGGTCGAGCGCGCACGGTATCCAGCACCCACGGCACCTCGACGAGGGTGTAGATGTTGAAAAGAAAGTAGGAGGCGAGGAAAAAGCCGATGAGGCGGGGGATCCAGCCGCTGATGATTTTGTTGAGCTCGCCGTCCGTCTTCATGGCGAGATAGATCCCTCCATGCATGGCGAAGAGCAGGACCGTCGTCACTCCCATCAGCAGGGCGTAAGGGTTCAGGAGCCCGAGAAATGATCCCGCGAACTCATGATCCGCGTCCAGTGGGATGCCCCGCACAATATTGCCCATCGCCACGCCGATCAGGAGTGCGGCGAGCAGGCTGCCGGCGCTGAAGGCCACGTCCCAGAACTGCCTCCACCATGTCCATTCCTCCTTGCTGCGGAACTCGATGGCGACCGCCCGGAAGATCAGCGAGCAGAGCAGGAGCATGAACGGGAGATAGAATCCAGAGAACACGGTGGCATAGGCCTCGGGAAACGCGGCAAACAGGGCGCCCCCCCCTGTCACCAGCCAGACCTCGTTGCCGTCCCAGACCGGGCCGATAGAATTCAAAAACAGCCGCCGGTGTTCATCCTTCCTGACAAAAAGCTGGAGGGTGCCAACCCCGAGATCGAAGCCATCCAGCATCGCGTATCCGGTGAAGAGGACCCCGACGAGGACATACCAGATGATGTTGAGGAGGTTCATGCGCGCGGGGAGGTGCGGACGAGGGCTTTCCAACTCTCCGGCATTTCCTCGCTCTCCTCCTCGCTGTCCGGCCCGTGCTGGATCTTCCGGGTCAGAAGGAAAACGAACATGACGAAGAGGAGGGCGTAGACGAATCCGAAGAGGATCAGCGAGGCGATGATCTGGTTGGCGGTGACAACTTTGGACAGCGACTCGGACGTGCGCAGCATCTCATAGACAATCCAAGGCTGCCGCCCCATCTCGGCCGCAAACCATCCGGCCTGGTTCGCGATCTGCGGGCCGAGAACCGAAAAGACCAGGGCGACCAGCAACCACCTCGTCAACGGACGGGACAAGTCGAACAGCCAGCCGCGCCACCAGAAAAAGCAGGCAACCAGAGACAAGACCAGCAGGGCCACACCCACGATGATCATGACATGGTAAAACTGGAAAACCGCCGCCACATTCGGCCAATACTGCCTCCGGATGCCGGGCAACTCTCCGGCAGAAGCCTGCGGATGCCTCGATTTCAAAAACGCATCGGACGGCAGATCGCGGAGCCCGACAACCGGCTTCGTGAAGGAACCCCAAGCCAGAAAACTCAGCAAGCCGGGGATTTTCGGCCCCACGACTTTTTCCTCCCGGGTATCGACGTATCCAAACAGCGTCATGGGCGTGGAGGAGGCCGTCTCGTAGACACCTTCCAGGGCGGCGAGTTTGACCGGCTGGTTTCGCACCACCCCTTTGGCTGTGAAGTCGGCGCTGACCATCTGCAGAATGCAGGCCACGGTCGCGAACGCCAGACCGATTTTCAGGGAGGCTCTTGAGAATTCCACATGCCGGTTTTTCAGCAGGTAATACGCGCTGATGCTGACAACAAGAAACGCCCCGGCCAGCCACGCCCCGAGAATCACGTGGATCAGCCGGTCGATCGTCGAGGGGTTGAACACCATCGCCCAAAAGTCGTCGACGACAGCACGGACGCTGGTGAGGTCGGCGGGGGAGACCACGTGATCAGGCGGCAGAATCACCGTCTTCCCACCGACCGTGCTCTCGAGATGGTATCCCGCGGGCGTCTGCATCCATGAGTTGGCCACCACGATCCACACTGCGCTGAAATGCGCCCCGAAGGCCACCATGCAGGTCGCAAAGAAGTGCAGCCGCGGGCCGACTTTGTTCCAGCCGAACAGCAGAAGCGCCAGGAACCCGGACTCCAGAAAGAAGGCAAAAATCCCCTCCGCCGCAAGGGCGCTCCCGAAAATGTCCCCGACAAACCGCGAGTAGGTCGCCCAGTTGGTTCCAAATTCGAACTCCATCACAATCCCTGTCGCGACCCCGATCGCAAACGTCAAAGCGAAGACCCGCGTCCAAAATCTCGCCATGTTGTGAAAGAGCGGGTTCCCGGTCTTCAACCAAATCCCCTCCATCATCACCAGCACGATCCCCAGCCCGATGCTCAAGGGCGGGTAAATATAATGGAAGGCAATCGTGAAAGCGAATTGCACCCGGGCCAGGATCTCGACCGTCATCAATGATTAGTTTCGCTAATCTCAGGCAGTCTGTCAATACCATGCCAAGTATCGGAGTCGATTCATTTGAAACGATGCGGAGGGGTCTGTTTGCCATTGCCTACCGTTCCTGATAGGCTCGGGATCCTGCGAACATCGAACGCCGTTTCCATGCCTGATTACAGCTACAAAATCACTCCCGGCTTGCGGCTCGTCGAAGAAAGGTATTCCGGACCGATCGGGGTCGGGTTCATCAACCAGTGTCTTGAAAACATGTCGCAGGACAAAAACTTTGATCCAGCCTTCGACATCATCGTGGATTTTTCCGCAGCCGTGTTTGATGATTCCTGCAAATGCCCCGACATGCTTGGCCAGGCGGCAGAGTGCCACGACCGGGCCAACCTCGACAGTCGTTCGAAGACCGCAGTGATTGTCTGCTCCCCTTTCACAACTGCATGCGCAATGCTTTTCCTCCGCAGGGCTTCGACGAGAGACATTCAGATCTTCAGCACCCGCGAAGCGGCTCAACAGTGGATCAGTATGTCGGCGGTGGAATCCTGATTCCAGGAATGCGCCCGGCTCCGTGTTTCACGGAAAGCATTGTTTTGCAGACCAAATTGCAGATAGGATACGCCATGCGCTGGGTGTGGAAGCAAATCCGGGAATGTCCCCGCATCCTCTGGGAGGCCGTGCGCACTTTTGTCGAGATCGACGGCGAACAGCGCGCCGCCTCGTTTGCGTATTACGCACTGTTTTCGCTTGTCCCGCTGTTCGCGATCATCCTGACAGTGGGATCGTCGTTTTTCGAACCGCAGGAGGTCATTCAGACGGTCCAGAGGTATTTTCCGCTCGGCGGTCCGGAGCAGGCGTTCGTCTGGCAACTCGTTGGGTCATTGGAAAAATCCCGCGGCAGCGTGACGGCGGTTTCCTTTGCGATCCTGATGTGGTGCTCGCTGCGGTTTTTTCAGGCGCTCGTCCGCGGGGTAAACCGGGCGTGGCACACGGTCGAGATCCCGTGGTGGCAGATGCCGCTGAAAAATCTCCTGATGATCCTTGTGCTGGCAAGCGCCCTGCTGATCGGCCTGATCGCGCCGGCGCTCCTTCAGGCTGCGAAAAAGATCCTTCTCGCGTTCGAGGATTTTGTGGAATCCCAGTTGCCCGGCGTGAATCTGGACATGATCGCGGAGCTCTTCGACTGGGGCCGGTATGCGCTGGCGGGAGGGGTGCTGTTCTACTCGTTCATCCTCCTCTACATGCTGGCCCCGAGGCGACGGGTGTATTTCCGCCAGGTCTGGATCCCCGCCCTCGCCGTCACCGTCGCGCTTCAAATCTGCCAGAACGCGTTCGTGAACTACCTCCCGCGCTTCGTGAACTACAACGCAATCTACGGAACGGTGGGGGTCATGATGCTTCTGATGCTCTGGGTCTATGTCTCGGGAGTCGTGATCTTCCTCGGGGCCTGCCTGTGCTCGGCGGGCGCAAAAATCCACCGGGACCCGAACGCTACTCCATCCAGCTGAGAAAATTGAAATTGGCCGAGACCATCACCGCCACGACCGTGACGGTGGTCAGCAGCCCCAGGATGGCTGCTGCGGCTGCGGAGATCAGAATCACACGGATCTGGCGGTCCTCGGGATCGTTGGTGTCAAGCATGTCCCCGGAATAGCGCAGCGGAACAAGGTTTGTCAAACCGCCTGTCGGGGAGGAGCCGGCGACTCTTGGAGGGACGCCCGCCGTGGCGTCCGTGAATTTGGCTTGTGGAGAAGTCGGCGCTGACAGCGCAGCGCCCTCCATCACTGAAGATTTTTGGGGACGCCCGCCACACAGCCCCGGCGCTCAACGTCACTTCCCGACGGGAACAACAATGACCGGACAGGGGCTGTGCTTGAGGACTCCGGTCACCACGCTGCCGCTGAAGAGATGGTAGAGGGCGCCGTGGCCGTGCGAGCCGACAACGATGAAATCCGCCGCAAGGGTTTTTGCCTGCTCGATAATTTCATCCACGGCGAGACCGAGCACCGCTTCGCAGGCGACATCAATCCCCCCGGCCCGCAGGGGTGCCGCCAGCAGTTCGATCCGCTGCTTCGCCCCATCGGTCTCGCCGGCATCCATCGGAGGAGGGGAGGTGGCGATGACATCCATGGCCGCACCGACGGGGACATAGGTGGCCACCGGCTCGATGACGTGGAGGAGGACGACCCGGGCGGGAAGCTGCCGGGCAAGACCCTCCGCAAAGTTCAGAACCTTCGCCGTGCTGGCGCTGGCATCGAGGGGGACGAGCAGGGTTTGCATGAGATCAACCTACGGCATCGCGTCTTGGCTTGCGAGAAAAACCCGCGATAGTGGACCCGTGGATGACTTATTTCAGGAACCCTCCTGCGAGGTGGCGCCCGATGCGCCGCTGGCAGCGCGCATGCGGCCGCGAACGCTGCACGAATATGCCGGGCAGCAGCACATTCTCGGACCGGGAAAACTCCTGCGCCGTGCGATCGAGGCTGACCGGATTTCGTCGCTGATTCTCTTCGGGCCGCCGGGAACCGGAAAAACCACGCTGGCCCAGGTGATCGCCGGGGCGACAAAGGCGAAGTTCGAGCGCCTGAGCGGCGTCGAGAGCAACGTCGGCGACATCCGGCGCGTCATCGGCGCGGCCGCGCTCCGGCGGGCGCAGATGAAGACGATTCTTTTTGTGGACGAGATCCACCGGTTCAACAAGGCCCAGCAGGACGTCCTCCTGCCGGAAGTCGAGAACGGCTTGATCCGCCTCATCGGCGCGACGACCCAGAACCCGTTCTTCAGCGTGAACAGCGCCCTCCTCTCCCGCTCGCAGGTTTTCCAGCTGGAGCCGCTTCCGGAGTCCGACCTTGTATCCCTCATGCATCGCGCCGTTGCGGATCAGGAAAGGGGGCTTGGCGGGCGCGGCATCCTGCTGGAGCCGGATGCCGCCGCTCATCTCGCTCGCCTGAGCGACGGCGATGCCCGGCGCTGTCTCAATGCCCTGGAAATTGCAGCGCTCACCACCCCTCCAGAAAGCGACGGTGCGGTCCGCATCACCCTGCCTGCCGCAGAGGAAAGCATCCAGCAGAAGGCGGTCGTCTATGACGGCACCGGAGACGAGCACTACGACACGATCAGCGCGTTCATCAAAAGCATGCGGGGCAGCGATCCGGATGCCGCCCTATACTGGCTCGCCAAGATGCTGCATGCGGGAGAAGACATCCGGTTCATCGCCCGGCGGATCGTCATCTGCGCAAGCGAGGACGTCGGGATGGCGGATTCCAACGCGCTCGTCGTGGCCATGGCGGCCCAGCAGGCGGTGGAATTCGTTGGCCTTCCGGAGGCGAATCTCCTCCTCGCCCACGCCACCGTTTATCTGGCGACCGCGCCGAAGAGCAACCGGTGCACCGTCGCGATCGGCAAGGCTTCCAAGGAGGTCAGGGAAGGACGGACACTCGCCGTCCCCACCCATCTCCGCGACGGCCACTACAAGGGGGCTGAGCGCCTGGGGCACGGCAAGGGATACCAATACAGCCATGACTTCGAGGGCGCTTATGTCCCGCAGGCCTACCTTCCGGAAGGCCGTGTTTTCTACGAACCCACCGAAAACGGCATGGAAAAACGCGTCAAGGAACGCCTGGCCTATTGGAAGTCGATCTACGAGGCGGCATCAAAGGACGCTGGCCCGAAAGCATAACAAGAAATCGAAGGACTCCCGTTCAGGCCGCCAGATGCTCGCCGCGAAGATCGAGAACCCTGCGGATCGTATCCTCGATCAGATTGTTCGGACAACTAGCACCGGCCGTGACTCCGACGGACAAACTCCCGCCGGAAGGCAGCCAGCCGGCGGAAACAACCTCCTCTTTTTTTTCCAGATCGTAATGGAGGATTTCGTCCGCCGATCGGAGGCATGACGCATTCCGGACAAACCAGGTCGGCTGGGATTGTTCTCCGATTTCCACGAGGTGCGTCGTGTTGGAGCTATTGTAGCCGCCGATAACGAGAAGCAGGTCCGGGGATTCGGAGAGAAGTTTAAAAAGTGCATCCTGACGATCCTGCGTAGCACCGCAAATCGTGTCGAAATAACGAAAATTCGCGGTCTCGCCGCCATCACGCGCCGCGATGGCCCCGCGCAGGAGGTTCTGGATCGCTTCGGTCTCGCTGCGCAGCATGGTCGTCTGGTTCGCCACCCCGACCCGCTTCAAATGCAGCTCCGGATCGAATCCCGGGCTTGCGGAATCACGGAATATTTCCATGAATGCAGCGGCTTCCCCACCGTGCTGGATGAAATCGCAGACCCGGCCTGCCTGGTCGAGATCCAGCACGATCAGATAGTGACCGCTGCCATCGGGGCCTAGCGCGCGCGAGGCTGTCGCGCGCGTCTCCTCGTGTGCTGTTTTTCCGTGGATGATCGAAGTCACCTGCTCAACCGCATTCTGCCGCACCCGCTTCCAGACGCTCATCACATCGCCGCATGTGGTGTCCACGATCCGAGCCCCGCGCGCCTTGATCGCATCCACGGTCGCGGTCTCGGCACCGAATGCCGGAATGATCACGATGTCATCGGCCGCAAGCGCGTCGAAATCCCCCGGAGCGGGCCGCGCCGGAAGTTCGCGGATTCCGAGGTCGGCCATCTGCGCGTTGACATCCGGGTTGTGGATGATCTCACCAAGAAGAAATATCCTCCGGTCCGAAAACACTTTTGCGGCCGCGTAGGCCAGGTCGATGGCCCGTTCGACGCCGTAGCAAAACCCGAACTGCTTCGCGAGCCGGATCGTGGTCTGCCCGCACAGCAGCACTCCGCCCTGCGCGCGGATTGTCTCCACCAATTCGCTGCGGTAGTGCCTCTCCACCTGCGCCTGGACGTGAGACATCACATCCGGCGTACGAAGGTTCACGCGAACAGGAACGGACTGTTTTGCCTCCATACTCGCTCCGTGCTCCGATGGATCCACTCCCCGGAAATCCGGAGATTCCGGTTCGTCAGGGCTGGTCGCGCGGGATGTCGTTCGGATCCTTCTTGAAGACGGCGGACGAAATCGTGAAGGCCTTCGGCGGGTCCGGATCGTTGTAGTCCTGCGGGCGCGGCGGGTTCTTTCCAAGCGTCGCATCCTCGGGCTGGGTCTGGGCGATGCTCACCGGGGTCCCGATGCGCACGATTTCAAAAAATTCGCGAGCGGCATTTTCATGCAGCCTCAGGCAGCCGTGGGTGCGGGGAGTCGGCCAGACGGATCCCACATGGAACCCGTAGCCCGGAGAGAATCCGACCCAGTATTGCATGGGAAACCCGATGTAGCGGTATCCGCCGCCGGGCCGCTGGCCGCTGGTCGCCGCGATGATGCTGTCGCCCTTCACCCAGAACCCATAGGACCCGGAGCGCTTGTTCTCGATTTTTTCGATGACTCGGAAGCTGCCCCTCGGGGTCGGCTTCGCAGGGGTTCCGATCGCGGTGGCCGCCACAAGAAGCGGCTTGTCACCCTCCAGGACATACACCATGCGGTTCTCGAGCGAGACCTTCACGCGGACGTTCGATGGATTTTTCGGCTTGTAGCCGACCGGGTCGTAAACCGGTCGGACGTTGATCGTTTCGCAACCGGTGAGCGCAATCGCTGCGGCGGCCAGAAGAATCGGAAGTATGTGCTTCATGCAGCCATGTCAAAAAGCCAAAACTGGCCGTTTGTCAAATGCGGATCACAAAATAAGCGTGTTGCAGGCGCTCGGGACACGGGTATTCTGGCCGGATGTATCATGAGCACGACTTCCACTACGCGATGGAGAACACGCGCGTGGTGGTGAGCCCGCAGTGCGGGATTGAGACCTTCGGAACCACCCGGTTTCATTTTTCCCTCGTCAGCGAGCTCCTCGACGAAGTGGACACCGTCCGCATCCGCGATGGCCGGATCGAGGCCGAGCGCCCGCGGATCGTTTCGCCGCACCACTTCAGCAAGCTCCTGCTCGATGGATTCGGCGACAAGGCCCGCGACTACGCCGACTGGGTCGAATCCCACGGAGCCGCCATGCGGATCCTCCGCTACGGGTTCCAGTTCCGCAAAACCGACCTGTCCGAGCGCGTGGTCCGGGAGCCTATGGACTCGGCGCTGGACAGGCTGAAGGACAAGATCGGGGCTGGGGAGGACCCTTTCGCCACGCTCATCGCCGGCGTGGACGATGCCTGGGAGGTCTGCCTCCTGAAATTTTCCATGGAGATGATCCAGAAGTCGGCGGGTGGAAATGTCGAGGAATGGCAGCGCCGCGGCCTGATTTGATCGTTTCCATTTTCCGCGCGGTTCGCATAACCTCAACCCCATGATCATCCGGACTCTCGTTATTCTGGTTCTCGTCGCCGCAATTCTCGGCGGATCCGGCTATTTTGCCTACGAGTCCTTCGTCAAACCGAAAAAGCTCGATGTCCAGGAGCAGAAGCTCGCCGAGACCGCCCCCCCCCCGCCGCCGGACCCGAGCCTCGCAGCGTTTGAAGCGCTCAAGCCATCGCTCGATCAAGACACCCCGGAGGCCCAGGGCGCCATCCAGAATTTTCTCGATGCCTATCCGGAATCTCCGATGTCACCGGCTGCCAGGGCGGCAATCGGCAGGATCAACGCTTCGCGCCTCCTCTCACCGGATCCCTCTCCGGAGAAAACCCCTTACACAGTGGTCCAAGGGGATTCCCTCGTCAAAATCGCTGCGAAATTCAAATCCGGAGCCGAGCTGATCTACCGGGCGAACCGCCTCGCCACGATCAACCTCAAGATCGGCCAGCAGTTGATGATCCCGAAGCTGGACACCGCGCTCGTGGTCGACCGCACCGCAAACTCTGTCACGCTTCTCAACGCCGGAGCCTTCGTCCGGGAATATCCGGTCACGTCTCTCAAACTTCCCCCGGCGGCTGCAAAGGGAAGCCTCGAAACGAAGGTGGCCGACAAGGTGGCGATGAAAGGGAGTGTTCGAGCCGCCTTCGGCACCAAGGACTACGAGGGCAGCGACCGGTGGCTGATGCTCGGGGCTGCCGGCATCGTCCTCCGCGGAGCCCCGGCTCCGGCCGCAGATGGCACGACTCCTCCCATGCCTCCCGGCATCGTTCTCGACCCTGCGGACGCAGAGGAAATTTTTGTTCTGACGACCCGGGGAACGCCGGTCACCATCAAGTAATCCACCATGAACACTCAGCCGCTCGAATTTGAAAAACCGATCCTGGAGCTGGAGGCCAAACTCGAGGACCTGAAGCGCCACCTGGCCGACAAAAACATCGATCTCGCCCCCGAGGTCCGGCGGATGCAGGAGAAAATCGAGGCCACCCGCAACGAGATCTACGGACGCCTCACCGCCTGGCAGCGGGTCCAGATCGCCCGGCATACCGCCCGGCCGTTTTTTCTCGATTATGTCGCGGAGGTTTTTACGGATTTCATCGAACTTAAGGGGGACCGCTTGTTCGGGGACGATGCCTCGATGCCGGGCGGACTGGCCCGCATCGACGGGATCCCTTGCGTCGTCGTCGGACAACAGAAAGGACGCGACGTCAAAGAAAACCTGCTCCGGAATTTCGGCAGCCCCCACCCGGAGGGATATCGAAAGGCGCTCCGCCTGATGCGCCTGGGAGAAAAATTCGGGTTTCCAGTGGTTTCCCTGATCGACACTCCCGGGGCCTACCCGGGCGTCGGCGCGGAGGAGCGCCACATCGCGGAGGCGATCGCCGTGAACATCCGTGAGATGATGATCCTACGCACCCCCGTGGTTTCGGTCGTCATCGGCGAGGGGGGGTCCGGAGGGGCTCTGGGAATCGGCGTGGCGGACCGGGTGCTCATGCTGGAGAATTCCTACTACTCGGTGATCAGCCCGGAGGGCTGCGCCGCGATCCTGTGGAAGCACCGCAAGCACGCGCCGGAAGCGGCGGAGGCCCTCAAGCTCAACGCCAATGCTCTCCTGGAGATGGGGCTCGTGGATGCGGTCATCCCCGAACCGCTCGGCGGGGCGCACCGCGACCCGGCCGCGGCTGCAACGAATCTGAAATCCGCAGTCCTTGGCGCCCTGCGCGAGGTGATGAAGACCCCTGTCGACAAACTCGTGCGCCAGCGATACGACAAATTCCGCAAAATGGGCGTCTTCCAGGAATAAGTGAAGATCATCGATCGCACTGTCGGCCTCGGGGTTCTCCTCACAACGTTTTTCGGCGTGCTCGTGCTCACGCTTGTGCTCGTGCTGGGCAACATATTCAAGGAGCTCCTGGACATCCTGATCAACAATCCGGACGTCCCGATTTCGACCGTCCTGGCGTTCATCGCCCTGGTCCTGCCCTTCTCGCTGACATTCACGATCCCGTGGGGGTTCCTCACGGCGCTGCTGCTCGTGTTCGGAAGGATGTCCGCCGACAACGAACTGATCGCCCTGAAGTCGAACGGCGTGAGCATCCCGCGGATCTGCGTGCCGGTCTTTGTCCTGGCCGCAACCCTGACCCTCACCTGCTTCTGGATCAACATCGAGGTTGCCCCCCGTGCGGAGCAGGCGATGACCCGCGCGGTCATGGAGATCGCCACGAGCAACCCGGCCTCGCTTTTCCAGGCGGACGAAATCATCGACAAGTTCCCCGACCGCCGGGTCTATGTGGGAAAAAAAGAGGGGGACAAGCTGATCAACATCATCGTCTTCGAGCTGGACGATGCGTTCATTCCGAAACAGATGATCTATGCGCGCGAGGGGATCCTGAGCCCGGATCCGGAAAATTCCCGCCTGCTTCTCCGCCTTTTCAACGCCCGCTTCGAGCAGCGCGACGACCAGGATCCGACGGATGTGAACAAGATCCAGCAGGGCATCGTCATGGATGAAGGGGTCTTCCCGATCTCCCTTTCGAAGTTTTTCGAGGAATACCAGGGCACCCGCCGCATGAGCTCCTACACGCTCTCCGAGCTCGCGGACTTTCTCGCGAAGGGGGCCGGGGGACGCGAAACCGAGGCGGTCGTCGAGTTCAACAAGCGGTTTTCCGTGGCCCTCGCCTGCGCCGCATTCGCTCTCATCGCCGTGCCGCTCGGCATCACCGCCCACCGGAAGGAAACCTCGGTCGGGTTCGCGATCAGCCTCATTATCGCGTTCACCTACTTTTTCTTCATCATCATGGCGGACACGTTCCGCAACAACCCGGCCGCCCACCCCGCCGTGCTGATCTGGATACCGAATGTGCTGTTCTTCACCCTGGGCAGCTACCTTTTCTTCAGGCTTTCCAAGCGATGATGAGATCCCTCCCCCGCCTCCTCCTCCGCCTGGTGTTTCTCCTCATTGTGGCCGTCCTGCTCGGCACCGGGGGATTCCTGGCGTGGTTCAGCTCGTGGCGGGCAGAAAAACTTTCTCTCTTGAATGCCGCCTCCACGGTTGCGGAGACCAAGGCGGGCAAAGTGGAATATGTCCGCAGCGGAGAGGGACCGTCCCTGCTCGTCTTTCACGGTTCGCCGGGCGGCTTCGATCAGGCGATGCTTTTTGCCAGCAGCCTTTCGGATTCGGAATTTCAAATTATCGCCCCCTCCAGGCCCGGCTACCTCAGAACCCCGCTGACCGCCGGGCTCACTCCGGAAAACCAGGCGGATGCCATGCTCGCCCTGCTGGATTCGCTGAGCATCGACCACGTCGCCGTCATGGGGGTCTCGCTGGGAGCCCCCGCAGCCATCGAGTTTGCGCGGAGGCATCCTGAACGGGCCTGGGCGCTTGTCCTCGTCTCTCCGGTCACAAAAAAATTACCCCCTCAACCGCTCAATCCTCCACTTCCCGGGGTGCTGAATGAGCGCCTGACCGGCGATGTGGGATCTTGGGCGCTTGTCGAGGCCGCGCAGCGCGACCCCGTTCGGGCGCTGGAGGGGGCGTTCGATATCGCGCAGTCTGGAGATTTGCAAGCCCGGACCTCATGGGTCCAAGCGGTTCAGGGAAACTCCGCCCAGCTTGCCTGGTTCCGGGATCTCGCAGGCACGGTCGCCCCGCTCAGCCCACGCGAAACAGGGCTGAGAAACGATTTGCTCCAATTGAGGGCGCTTGCCGACGTCCCCTACGACAAGCTGACGATCCCGGCGCTGTTCATCCACGGGGCGGAAGACAAATGGATTCCCCTTCAAGATGTCGAGGCCGACAGAACGCGAATGCCAAATGCCGAACTTCTGGATGTTCCCGGAACCGGGCACCTCGTCTGGCTTGGCCCGGACAGCGACAAGGTCGGCAAGAAAATCCTGGAGTTTCTGAACCGCTTCCACGGCGGCCAGAGCGCCCCCTGATTATTTATTCGATCTCCACGAGAGTTCCCACCGGCACTTCCGCAAAGAGCACCTTTGCCTCATCAGCGGGAAGGCGGATGCACCCGTGCGATGCCGGGTAGCCCGGAAGCACCCCGGCGTGCAGCCCGAAATCCCTGCATGACAGCCTCAAAAAATACGGCATCCTCGCCGGGTAGAGGGTCGACTTCCAATCCCGGTATTTGTCGGTGACCACGAACCGGCCCGTCGGAGTGGGGAATTTTTTCCGGCCTGAGGAAATGGGGATCGCGCGCACGATGATTCCATCCTTCCAGAAATAGGCGGTCTGGTCCGCGAGGTTGATGCGGACTTTCATGCGGGCGGTTTCCGAGCCGGGCTCCACCCCGAGCAGCGCCTGCATCACCTCAACATGACCGTTGCGGCCAGCAAGCCAGAGCGCAAACGTCTTGTGACGCTGCGTCACGGCGGAACGCTTGGCCCCGCGCTCCATCAGCAGCCTGACCATTCCTGGATTGCCCATCGAGGACGCCAGCATGAGCGCGGTCAGCCCGCGCTCGGAGGTCAGGAAATGATCGATGTTTGTCCCGCGGAACCGCATGAGCAGTTCCTCGGACACCGGAAAAGGAACCGGCGCATTCACATCAACCCCGGCATCCAGCAACGACCTCACCGCCACCTCATCCCCCAGCGCCACCGCCAGAAAAAGCTCAGGAGTCCGGTCGGGTGGGGCCGGCGCGTCAATAGGGGCCGGGTCGGGAGCCGGCTCCGCCAGGACCAGAAGCGGCAGAAAAAACAAAAGGAACAGCTTCATGTTGTGCGCCGGGCCTTCGTCCGGATCCTGTGCAGCCGCTCAGTAAAACCACCCTCTTCCGTGAATGCCCGGGCCTGGGCCTCGATCTGGCGGTCGAGGAGCGCGCACGCGACGCCGATCAAGACCAGCGCGGCATTGGCCGCGATCTCGGGAAATGTGGACTTGATGGACGATATGGACCCCATGGACGACCCCTCCGGGCGTCGCCCCTGTCCATCAAGTCCATTCTGTCCATCACGTCCATGAATCTCCCTCACCCAAGCCGCCACCTCATCCGCCGTGCCGCACCGTCGCCGCACCAACTCGATGCGACGCTTGTCGTCTTCGGCCCAGAGCTGCAGCCCCCGGTGCCGGAGGAAGTCTTCGTAGTCAAGCTTGAGCTCCTCCAAACTGGCCCGCGCAACATTGGTGAGCTTGAGTTCCATCTTCTTCGAGGTGCCGCTCGCTTTGCTGCCCTCGGCGATATTTTGAACCCCGCTCCGCGCGGCTTGCACCATCTGGTCACGGGTACGGCTCCGTTTGTCAATATACCGGTCACAAAACCGAACGGTGACATCGTAGCAGAGCTGCGCGATTTGGAAACTTCTGAGCTTCCGGTAACCGCCGTGCTTCGGAATCAGGGGTTCCATTCTCCCTCCTAAAAATCCACACCGCACGCGGTGCCTCCGGCGGTCATCCCTTCACGCACAATGCATCGCGCAAGTCGGGCACCGGGCTCGATAAGGGCATTCTCCCAGATGACACAGTCCTCCAAAACCACGTCCTCCCCCACTCTTGCTCCCGCCCCGACCGAGCAGGCTCCGACGAGATGCGCGGATGCATCCACGACGGCGGAATCCTGCACCGGCTGGGGCCAAGCACCCTGAACATACGACAATCCTCCATTTCGGAGCAGCTCATGCGCATCGATGTAGGCATCCCGGCTCCCCAGGTCAAACCAGAGCCCGTCGTCAACAATCAGTCCGCCGATCGGTATCCCGGCACGGATCAGCGATAGATAAACCGGGATGATGGAAATGATTTCCCCGGAGGGAATGTGGCGGAAGATTTCCGGCGAAAGGATGCTGATTCCTGTAAAAAGAAACGACGGATCACAGGAGTTTCCGATGGAGTTGCGGATATCTGTCACGAGCCCGTCCCGGCACTGGATGTGCAGGGGACCTCCTGAGGAACGGAGGACCAGGGTGGCTATATTCCCCGAGGCCAGATGACTCTCGATTGCGGGCCGCAAGGGGAAGTCGGCGAGCACGTCACCGTTGTAAACGACGAACGGGGCCGGCCCGATCAAATCCTCGGCGTTCTTGATGCCGCCCCCCGTGTCGAGGAGCACCGGCTCGTGCCGGAAAGCGAGAGAGCAACCCCGATAACTGCCGCCCCCCAGATGCGCGGCATAGGATTCCGGACAGTGGTGTGTGTTGACGACAAACGAGGTGACACCGCTGTCGATCAGATGGTCGAATGCAAACGTGATGAGCGGCTTTTCATAGACCGGGACGAGAGGCTTCGGACGCCGTTCTGTCAGCGGCCGCAGCCGTTTACCGAGTCCCGCCCCCAGGACAAATGACTTCAACCCTTTTCCTCCGCAAGCCGGAGAATGGCATCCGCTGCGCAGGCCGCCCCGAACCCGTTGTCGATGTTCACCACGGTGACTTTGGAGGCGCAGCTCGTGAGCATGCCGAGGAGCGCCGCGATCCCGCCGAGGTTCGCTCCGTAGCCGATGCTGGTCGGAACCGCAATCACAGGGCGCTCGACAAGCCCCGCCACCACGCTTGGAAGCGCGCCCTCCATTCCCGCGACGACCACAAGGACGCCGCACGCCCGAAGGCGGTCGATCTCGCCCAGCAGGCGGTGGAGCCCGGCCACGCCGACGTCGGTGACCCGCTCGACCTTTTGGCCGAATGCCTCCAGAGTCACAGCCGCCTCGTCAGCAACCGGAAGATCGGATGTGCCCGCACAGACGACTCCGACAGAAAGTCCGGACTTCGAAGGCTCCGCCGCACCGATCGTGATACAGCGCGCCCGGCCATGCCAGACCGCCTCCGGAAAAATCTCCGCCACCGCGTCAAAATGGGCGGCCGTGCCGCGGGTCGCCAGAACAGGCTGCCCGGCACGCCGGAGGACGCCCGCCACCTCCGCCACCTCCCCGGGCAGCTTGCCCTCGCAAAAAATCGTCTCCGGACGGCCGCAGCGGTCCGCCCGCCCGACATCCACCCGGACGAACTCAGGTGCCATGGGAAAAAAGGTAGCGCATGGGAACCATGCCGCTCTCGACAAACCCGTGCTTGAGATAAAAACGACGCGACTCGGCGGGCCGGTCGGTCAGAAGCGTGATCCGCAGGAAATTTTTTTGGCGCGCGAACTCGATGGCATGCTTCAACAACTGCGACCCGTATCCCTGGCCGCGGTGTTCTTTGCGGACAACAAGGTCCTCCAGAATCAGCACAAACCCGCCCTCCGCCGTGCTGATCGTGATCAGCAGGTTGATCATGCCGATGATGCGGCTCTGATTCCTGATCACGAAAATCCGTCCCCGTGACGGCTGCTCCAGAATCAGGCGGAGCCCCCGGAGTTGCTTGTCGCGATCCGGGGTAAAATCCTCTTCCTGGGCAAAAAGCCCCATGAGCAGCTCTGTCAAATCAGACAGGTCATCCAAAGTTGCCGGCTCGATACGCAGGTCGCTCATGGTGCTTTGCTTAAGCGATTCCCCTGCCGATGGCAATCCGAGATCCTGCAAAACGGCAAGGCCGGGTCACCTCCGGAAGCCGCCGCGCATCCCGCCTCCGCCAAACGATCGCATCCCGCCCACTGAACGAGAAAAGCGCTGGGAATCCAGATCGGAGTGGATCCCGCTATCAAATGACGATGCATCGGGCCTGGACCAGGTATTCCCGTCCCGCCGCTCCCAGTTTCCGTCATCCGGACATCGGTAGGCATTCCCGTCCCGGCCGGCAAAAACGTTGTTGTCACCAAGCCGGGTGCTCTCGTCTTTGACACGGTTGTCCGCGTTGTTTTTCCAGTTCTGATAATCGGGATTCGAGCGGATCGTGTCTGCTTCGGGTTTCAAGTCATTGTTCGCGCGGACCGTGTTCGCATCGTTCCTCACCGTATTGTCCACATTCGCACGATTGATCGTGCTTCCAGGGTTTTTCACAACATTGTCCGGCCAGCGGTTGTAAACGTTGTGGGCGTTCACATTCACGTTGTTCCACTTCCGGTTGACGGTCACGGAGTTCCCCCATCCTCCGTGCCAGGGACCCCACCACGGCGAGCACCCCCAGCCGTGGTCCGCCGCAAGGCCGAAGGCGAAGCCCGTCGCCAACCCGCATGCGAAGCCGGCGCCGAACCCGTAGGTCAGGGGAGGACCGATCCAGATGGTTGGCCCGATGAACGGCGGATACCAGAAGCCGGTGCCGTAAACGACCACGCCATCGGGGGAAAGGCACGGGCCGAAATACCCCGGGGTGTAGCCGGTAAAAATGACATCCGGTGTCGATCCGTAAACATGGACGTTCGTCGCGTAGTAAACCGGACAGCTTGGCGGAATTGTGTAGATCACATCGGGAACCGATGCGGCAACCGTCCACGGGCCGAGCGCCGCACTGGCAAGAAACCAGACCCCGTTCACCACCGAGTAGAAAGCATCCTCCGCCACTTGGATGACCGGGGTCGGAGTGTTCACCGCATAGGACAGCGACGTCCCCCCGACCGGTTGGAAGACGGGATCTCCGGCATAGCTCACCGTCGTTGTCGCCGTCCGGGCAATCGTGGCCGTCTGCGGAATGGTCGAGGAAATCGCCGCTTCGCCGGCCTGCGGAGTCCCGGCCACAGACGCCAGGACGGCACCCGCGGGATCGCTCTCCGGGATCTTTGAAAAATCAGCAGGAAGCTGCGCAGATGGCACAAACTGCCACGGCCCCGCCAGCGACGGCGAGGCGAACCACCGGCCGGAGATGACCACGTAGTAATTCTGGTTAGGCTCATAGACAAAGATCGAGCTGCCTGAATTGGTGACCTTCAACAGCCCGGTTCCCGCGATCGGGGCGAACTGCGGGGTCCCCTGGGTGGTGATCAACTCGGCCGGGCCGGTGCTCACGTAGATCGCAGGCGGCGGGCCGGGATTCGATCCCTCCGGCGGATTGAAAAGCTCGGCCGTGGAGGAAATGTTTTGAAGGACGGTCGAGAGCGTGGACGGGGGGTTCTGCGCGGCTGTCCACGGCCCGGCCAGCGACGGGGCCTGCGACCATCCGCCGCTGACCCGGAGGTAATACAGCCCGCTGCTCTGGTCCATCACCAGCACGGCCCGGGTGTTGATCGCGCGAAGCAGGCTCGTTCCCGCGACCGGGCGCAGCGCAGGATCCCCATTCACCAGCACCAGCGCCGCGGATGTCTCGCTGAAAAATATCACCGGGACGGGATTCTGTACCGGGACGGTCGGCGCCCCTTCCGCCTTCGTCACGGCAAGGTTCGCCCTGACGGCGGGCAGGGAGAGGTTCTGCGCCCATCCGATGGCCTGGCTGCAGACAAGGCCTGCATAGTTATCCGCCTGGTCGGGCGCGGACGGAAAGCTGGCCTGCACGGGAGCGATGTTCGACAGGGAGACGGTCTGCTGCTCATTGTCCACATCGGCGGTTCCGGTCAGAACCAGCGTGCCGAATTGTGGCGCGGCGGCTCCCTCCGGAAGCACGGACACCGCCACGCGAGCTGTCAGAGTATTCCCCGACCATCCGGTCACCTGGGGTTGATAGACGGTCAGGGAGGCGCCGTCGCTCGTGAAGGATTTCGGCCAAGCTCCGCCTGTGTCACATTGAACCCGGGGAACACTCAGAGCGAGGACGAAGCCCGCAAGAAGGAAGGCAGTCTTCATGGTGAGATTCCTATCACGGCTGCCACGACGGCGCGAGGGAAGAAAATTCGGTGTTCAGTTTTCGCGGGCGGCCGCGATAGGATGCCGCGCATGAAAATCCAACAAATCCGCGCCTCCGGGCTCATCGTGGCAGCCGGGGCGAGCCGGCGCATGGGCTTCGACAAGGCGACCGCCATCCTGGCAGGGCGCCCGCTTGTCGAATGGTCGCTCTCCGCATTCGAGTCCTGCGACGATATCGGAACCTGCGCCCTTGTCTGCGCGGAGTCCCGGGTGGATGAGTTTGCCGGAATCGCCGCGCCCTACAAAAAATTCCGTCTGATCGTCCCCGGCGGATCCGAGCGTTCCGATTCGGTCAGGAACGGACTCGATGCCTTGGAATCGTGCGCCCCCGCGCTGGTGGCGGTGCACGATGCCGCCCGGCCGCTTGTAACCCCGGAGCTGATTTCACGGGTGGTGGCGGCCGCCGCCGAGTGGGGGGCCGCCGTGGCGTCGGAACCGGTAAGCGATTCCCTTCACCGGGCCGCCGGAGCCGGGCATCTCGTCGAAACCGTGCCCCGCGAGGGGCTCTGGGCCATGCAGACCCCTCAGGTCGCCAGCCTCGCGGCACTTCGCGAGGCGCTCGAATCGGTTCGCAAGTCCGGACAGCCGGTCACCGATGAAATCTCCGCCCTGATCCGGCATGGTCTTCGCCCGCGCACGGTTTTCCACGGTTCCCTGAATTTCAAAGTCACCTTCCCGCGCGATCTGGCGATGGCAGAGGCCGTGCTTGCGTCCTACCCCGCCTCATCACCCGGGGGCTGCTCCTCCTGAAGCCTTTCCAGGAGTTCGGACATGTCCTCGACCTCCTCCCAGACAAGCCGGCTGACATAAATCGGGGCCTTCTGCTGGGCGGCCATCGCCATGCAATCGCTCGGCCTCGCGTCCAGCTCGATGATCTTTTTTTGCTGGAGCTCATTTTCGGCCGTCAGGATGAGCCGGCCAAAATACGTTCCGTTTTTCAGGTCATTGATGACAACCCTCTCGACACGCGCCCCCAGCGCGGCCAGCACGTGGGCCAAAAGATCGTGGGTCAGGGGACGCTCCTTGTCGGCACCGCTGAGAAACATCCCGATCGCAGCACCCACGCTCTGGTCCACATAGATCACAAACACCTTCTCCTCGCTGCCCAGAAAGACCGCGCAGCCGGCGCTGGTCGGCACCAACGCCCGGATCTGAACCGGAATCACCGTCTTGTCCATGCCAGTTGCCTAACCCATTCCCGCTCCCAGTGCGAGAAAGATCAGACATCCTGCGTGGGAAGGAAAGCGGCCGGGACAATATCTGGTCGTGCGGGATCGCCGAGCCCGCCGACTTCTCTCTCCGCATCGGCAAAAGCGACAATTCGCCGGACTGTCTCCAATGCCAGGATTGCAGCGAAGCGGCAAAACACACCACAGGTTTCTTTTCAAGCGCCCCTCTGTGATCTCGGTGACCTCTGTGGCTCCATTCCTGTTTTCAGGGTCACCTTTGGCATCGTATTGGGAAAGACTCTCAAGCCCGCCGCCTTTGCGAGTTGTCGTTGGTGTCCATCGAAGGAATGGAGTGAGTCCGCGCCGGTCAGGAAGGCCGCTGCCGTTTGCAGGATGTCCAAAGAGCGGGCCGGTATCTCCGGGGTGTGCCGCTTCGATAGCTCCCGCGCCTTCCGGTAGTGCTCGCTCTGCGGAATGTCGCGCCGGGCAAGAATGCCATCCGCAAGATCCGCCTCGATCTGGCGAAAAGCCGCGTCATGCTCCGCACGCGTGATGGCACCCTCCCTCAACGCCCGCCGGATCGTGTTCGCCACCTCCAACTCGGAAAGCAGGGTGTAGGGGATGCTCTCAGTGAACCGCGCCGCCAATGGGGCCGCGTGACGGTGGAAGAAATCGCGGGGCAAAAGCAGGGCAAGGAGGAAACTGGAATCGCAGTAGGTCACTCCCCGCGCTCCCTGTGAAGAAGTGTCACAGCGCTTTGGTCAAGCCGTCCACCCGCCGGAACCGCGCCTCCGAACCGCGCCTTGAAGTCGGGTCTCGCCGTATCCCCCGCAGGGATAAGGGTCGCCACAACGCGCTTCCGCTTGGTAATGGCGATGTGAGTGCCCTCAAACAGCAGGGCTTCCAATCTCGGAAAATGGGATCGCAACTCGCGGATTGTGGCCGTTTTCATCGTGATGCATTTTTGCGTCACAATGCCTTCGGAGTCAACTGCAATCCGCTCGCGCCAAGAAGGAGACAAGTGGATTTCTGCGAAAGGACCGTGGGCTTCCAGCCCGCGTGGGTTCCGAAGCGGGCAGGATGCCCTCATTATTGGTTTGCGCCTCGCCCCGCGCCAATGTCGCAAAGCACTCCCGATCCAAATTCGGCAGGAAAAACACCTGCGCGCGGAGGGAACTCGCCGTCGGAAGGTCTCTCCCGCCTCCATGCGTGGGCACATTGTTGTTCTTGCCGACGCACAATAAATAGTGCACCATTCCGGCTATGAGCAAAGCGGACAAGGCCCTCGCGAAAGTCATGGACCCGGCTAAAACCCGCAACGTGAGTTTTGGTGAGGCCACCACCGCACTCGAGCGGGCAGGTTTTATCCGGGACTTGGGGTCAGGAAGCCATCAGGTCTACCGCCACCCCGACGGGCGGCGTATTTGCATCCCTCGACACGGCAACGAAATCAAACCCGCTTACATCAAACAAATCCGAGAACTCCTCACATAACCCATGAAATACCTCATCAAAATCCACTGGTCCGACGAGGACAACGCCTATATCGCGACCGTTCCCGCACTGCGCGGCTGCATCTCCCACGGGTCCACTTACGCCAAAGCCGCCCGCAACATCAAGGATGCCGCCGACCTTTGGCTGGCCAGTGCGCGCAAACACAATGACCCGATCCCGGTGCCGGACCTTGCCGCCGAAGAAATCCAACGCCTCGCCCCTCTCCTGAACGTTTCCAAACTCGCCCGTCTGGCTGGGATCAACAAATACACCCTCGCATGCAAACTCCGCCGGGGAACCCGATTCACTCCGTCCGAATCTGGCAGAATTTTGCAGGCCATTGGCCATACCTGAACAATTTCCGTTCAACGCGGCGCTCACCGATTCCCTGGAGGGATGGCCGCCGTGCCTTCCCATCAATAATACCCAAAAGCATTTTTTAGACAGGATTAACAGAATTGGAGCGAAGCGGGAAAAGACCCGCTCCAAGGTCGCAAAGCACTTCCTGGCCTAATTCGGCAGGAAAAACACCCGCTCGAACGCACGGAGGGAACGGATCGTCGGAAGGTCAATACTTTCATTGGTCCCCTCGTTGATTTTGTTGTTCCACTGCTCCTCGGGGGAATTCGTGGCACTCGCCAGAGCCATTTTTGTCGTCGCATTTGTGAGTTTTCCCGTGTTCTGCAGATGCTTCAAGCCTTCACTGGAGACAAGAAGCATGGAGACCCTCACGGCGACAGTGGGGTTCGTGGCATTGGCTGAACTGGTATCGTACTTGCTGTAGAATGTGTCGCTCCATGTTCCGTCCCGGCTGAGATAGGAGTTTGTAAATCCGATCACGCCGTTGGCCAGGACCTTGCCTGGCGTGGTCGTGGGCGCAGAAACTGTCGAAAAGGGAGGAGGGTCGCCGGCAAACGTATATGGCAGGCTCCGAAGCATGATCCGATTCGCGTCCATTTCATACGCAACGTAGCTCAAGAGGCGCGCATTCGTATCCGCCGTCATCCCCCGCTTAACGGTCATAAATCCCATCTTATTGTCGGGAAACAGCGGTAGATCCGGCCGGATGACGATGGACTCCAGGTCGGAGCGGATGCGGTTCATCACGATCCGGGCGGTGCTGAACCCCTCCATCTTCTGCTGGCTGCCACGCCAGGCCTGCGACGCAAAACTCGCAACCGATAAAAACACGACCAGAAGGAATGCCAGAATCGCCGAGGCGACCAGGACCTCGATGAGGGTGAAACCCTCAAATGCGGAATGCGGAATGCGGAATGCGGAATGAGAAACACCCGCGCCTCGCGCGGCAGTCGGGCGCTTTGCGCCCCACTTCCGACTTCCAACTTCATAATTCATACTTCGTCTCATGGCAGCAGGATGGATGTTGCCACGCGGTGGGCACTCACGGAGTTGGTGGGAGCACCGGGCGGCCAGACGAGCTCGATATTGCAGAAAACGAGGTTGGTTAGCGTGGCGTCAGGAGTCATCTTCCAGGCCAGCTTGTATGCTGCATCAGCCTGACTTGTCACCCGTCCCTGACGGTCCACATAAATGTTGGTTCCGCTGCCGGTTAGGGTATTTGAAAAGATCGTCGTATCCGTCCTGTTCGTCGGGTTCGCCTTTAGAGAGCCGATGATTACAGCGCTGGTGTGCGCCGCGCTTAACTTCATCTCGCTGTCGCGGGTCGAGTTGAGCGCGACGCCCATCGTCCCCATCACCGCAACAATCACGAAGCTGAATATCCCGACGGCAATCACGACCTCAACCAAAGAGAATGCAGAATGGAGAATGCAGAATGGAGAATGGATATTACCCGCGCTGCGCGCGGCACTCGGGCGCTGTGCGCCACAATTTCGCATTTTACATTCTACATTTTGCATTTTCAAAATCATGGCTGAATCACCTCCGTGCCGCCGGACATGCCGTTGATCAAGACCAAGGCAGCCTGCTTCTCCTCGGTAGGCGATGGACTGTCATTGGCAGATGGGATCACTACAAGCTGAATTCCATCGATGGTTGACGCGTCGGAGGAGTTGGTCCCTTTGCGCAATGTTGCCTCCCCCATGGGGTTGAACTCCACCGTCCCTAAGGAAAAATTCGTAGAAGACGATTGTCCAGGAATTTTGGCCTTGAGAACCAGAGTTGAAGCATCCGGCGTGTTCGTAGTAGAATACCAAGCCGGGGTATTTGAGTAGGTAACTCCGGAGGGAGCAACATTTCTCAGCACAACGCCCTCGAGCGTTTGGACTTTGCCAAGTTGTTGCGCGTTGCTGGTCGTTGTTAGGTCAATGGGAAGCACGCTTGGCTTGGTCCCTTCAAGCGAACGCGCCGAAACCATGATCGGTCCGTTCGTGCCGGTGGCAAAAGCCACCCAGGTATAGGTCGAGCCCGCCACGGCGGCCTGTTGCGCCAGTTCCATCTCGGCGGCGATCGCTGAAACCGCCTTGTTGAGCTTCGCCCGTCGGGATGCTCCGCCAACCGCAGGCACCGTCAGGGACGCCATGATCGCGATGATCGAGATCACCACCAGTAGCTCGATCAGGCTGAAACCTGAAAGATGAGACCTGAAACCTGAAAAGTGAAATCGGAAAGGGGGCGACTCTATGCCTCGTGACTCGCTTCGCTCGGAATCTGTAAATTCAAGTTTCAAGTTTCGAGTCTCCAGTTTCTCTTCATTTGTGAGGCTTTGTCCGAACTGACTTTTGGGCCGCAGATTTTCTTGGAATTCTGCAGATCTGGCTGGCAATGGTAGCTGAGCCCTTTCGTCCATTGAAAAGCACAGCGGGAAATATTTCTATCGGGTTCATGGTTTCCGCGAACGTGTGTTGAATACCCGATCAACAGCCTTCTGAAGCTTCTCCGGAAGAATGATGGGGTTGCTGGATGGCTTGTATGAGTAAACCCACTCCATGAAACCATCGCTGAAACGCTTAGGAAGATTCGAGTCGGCGTCCACTTCAAGCACGAAGTTTTCATCCATATACAAATGAATTTTAGGCTGCCCATCTTTCGGGATTGGATCAACTTGCCGCGTTTCTGGAAATGCCCATGCCAACTCTGGGAAATGGTAGCTCGCAATATTAGACGATGTATGTCCCTCAAGGTAGCGCAAAACATTGACGCCTTCAGCGGCGGTATCATAGGCGCACATCCCGCCGACAAAATAGTATGTTTCTTCAGTCCCATCCGGCAATATTTCCTTAGAACAAGAAATATCCTTGCGAAACATGCGCTCTATTTGCTTACCATAGACTAAAGGAGAATCGAGATCATTTGAAACATCGTTTTTGTCCTTTTTCATTAGGTTGGTGCGGACAAAGCAATCGGTTCCGGGGGAAAGTGTCATCGCAAACGTATATGCCTTCGGAGCCATCTTCTTTCCAGGAGGGTGCCGGCGTGAAGGATTTTCTGTATCCTGTGCATGAATGCACAAGGGTGCAAAACCAACAAACAAGATCGATAGAACTGACGCAGTCACTCCATGCTGCCAATAAAAACTCTTATTCATTGTTCTGAGGGGGCAATACCTTTTTGAGTGTGTCCGGAAGAACGATAGGAGAAAGGGACTGCTCATAAGAATATGTCCACTCCATCTGGCCATCGGTAAAACGCACGGGGCGCCCGGATCCAGCATCAACTTCAAGAATCAGATTTTCATCAGGAACTTTGAAAACGTTTAGTTGTTTGCCATTGACCACACGCCCCTCGACCTGGTGGGTGTCAGGGATAGCCCATGCCAGTTCAGGAAAATGATAACTGCCCACATTTGATGCAGGATGACCAGAAAGAAAACGAAGCACATTGACCCCTTCCGTTGGATTGTCATACGCGCACATTCCACCAACAAAATAATACGTTTCCTTCGCGCCATCGGGTCTTACTTCGGTGGAAGAAGCAATTCCCTTCCGAAACACCCTCTCGACTTTCATGGAATTTTGTCCTGATGCGGTCGACGGGTCATTTTTTGCGTCGCGTTTATTTTGATTATCACTTTTAACTGGTTTAATGATCGCAGAGCAATTGGTGCCATCAGGAAGTTTCATGGCAAAACTGTATGACTCAGGTGGCAGCATCTCGACCGGTGGTGGCGGGGGAACATCGTCCTGAGCCAGGGCGATTGACGCACCGCCACAAAACATGAGGAGGAAAGCCAGTTTCATACATGGGCTGGAAGCCCATGCCACGTTCAGTAATCCACGGACGCCTCGGCGAGGCATCCCCACCGGGTAGGGCGGGGTCGCCGAACCCGCCGACATTCCGTGTTTTTCAATCCGCAATTGCCTCGCTCGCTCCAACTCGTCTCGCCCTTTGGGCTGCTTGCAGCAGGCTTCCCAGCCAGTTCCCGCTGGCATGTGTTCGCGATCCGCATTCCGCATTCCTAATTGTTCATTCATAAACAGGCTCCACATGTTTGTCGATGATCTCTCCGGTGATCCGGTCAAGGGTCAGATATACAAAAAACCGCTTCTGTCCCTCCACGACGAAATCCTGAAGGCTTGTGCTGGTGGGAGGCGCGATCCGCCCAGCCTGCGCAACAACGTCGAGCATAAGCTGCCAACTTCGAGTGTCGGTTGTGGAAGATAATGCCCGAATGAAATTTTCCGTTTTCACTTTATACGACAATATCGAATCGCCGGATTTCGGTGCGGAGCTTGAATCCGTCGCTAGTCGGGCCGTCATATTCGCACTGTTGTGGATGGGTGATGACGTCGGGTTGATAGTGGCAAATATTCCGGCGACCGTATTTGCCGCGTTCGTTTGGTCGGTAATATCCTGCGAGCTTGGTGTTGAGGAATCAGAGGGATTCAGCGTTGTTCCGAGCAACAGTGACTTCAACGTTTCCAGTGTTGCGAGGTTCGGGTTGATTTTTCCCGGAACAGTCGCCCGGTCTTCAATCGAGAAAATATCCAGCAACCTCCGGTCTGCGCTGTCGGGACTGAATAGATCCAAGGATTTCCAGGGGATGTCCCTAAAGACACAGCCCAATTCACCGACATTCCGGAAAGGCCGATCCAGTATGGTTGGACGATTCGCTAAAACTCCAGGCAGAGGTGTGCCCCCCAACGTTGCTGGTGGCAAAGCCGGATGTGCGGTTGGCCAATCGGCCCAGCGTGCATCCGCAGGTCGGGTGACAAGATCGTAGTCCTTATATGCATGGTTTGCCGTCGTGCTCCCCGTCCACTCATTTATGGCCAAATGAGCAGGCACGGACATGCTGACGTTGTTATCGAACAACGCCCAATTGAGGGGGGTGGTGGTCGCTATAGATTGACTGTCCCATCCATCACTCGTAATAGACTGTCCAACCGCAGCAATTGTGCCAACCGGCATCGTAATTCGAGCGCCAGAATTTATCGAATTATCAAATTTCTTTCCCTCCGGACAAATTCCCATGCCAGGAGTGGATAAAACATGATCGCTAAGAGCGAAGCGCTCAGTCCGCGGGTCTGTCATCGGATAGCCCTTTGTGTTGCTCAGGTTCCATGTGGAAAAGAACGGCTTCGAGTTATTAGGGGTCCAATACAAGTTTTTGCTGGGTACTTTATCCCTACCGGGATATGCAGTGTAGCTTCCACCGAGACTACCACGCTGCCAACCAACTGCCTCTTGGTCCGGATCGCCACCCGTGCCATCTATGCTGGGCTCGCCCTTGACTTGCATTAGCGAGGCAGGAGGTCCACTGATAATAGGTCGTATGCGACCCTCGGTCTCATTGGAAGGGTAGTTGCTGAATGCCAGATTATGATAACGATTAACCGGAGTCCACTGCCCATTGCTCTGTTGAACGTCAATCTGCAATGTCATTGGAGAAGTGTTAATGTTATGTCTAGATCCACTATATGACATAAATGAGACCGCATTGTATCCCATAGGTCCGCTGCTATTATTTGTGGCATAAATAAACTGCCCGGCTTTTGCGTGCTTGGCCGGGTACTTGTTACGGCTTCGCGTTCCATTCGCAGTGTTCCACTTATAAATTCCCAAAGCACTTGGAGTAAAACCTGTCCCGTTGTATGAAACGGCAAGAGGAACACCTGAAAAGGCTTGAACCGGCGCATCCACCGAGCAGATTTTAATCGCATTAACAGCATCTTCAGGAGGATCTCCCAAATACACTGGCGTCAAACAGTTTTGTTTTTGACCCTCTGTGACGCCATCTATCGTTTCCGGACAAAAATATTTTGGGTTTGTAATATCTTGGCCAAACGAATGAGTTTTATTTGCAGTGGCCAGAAATGGCTCATCAAAAAAGCCGGTTGAGGCATTGTATGATGATTCCGAAAACGGGATTTCAATAAATTGACTTGAGTTATTAGTGAAGTGGTATGCGCTCACAGGAACCGTTTTTTTGGAAAAATAAATTATGTCGTCATAACTTCCCCATGCTGAGTTTCCGCTTTCTGTTTTGTAACCTACTCTTTGCGTGGCTGGATATTGAAAGTAACTGGGGATATAGGTAAAGGCTTCCATGGCTGCATATCCGGAAACTTTGCCGACACGGATGCCCGCAATTGGCTTGCCATCATACCCCAACGGTTTTCGCCCGCTGTATGCATCCCGGTTGGGATTCCAAAGTTCGAATTGAAGGAAGCCGTCAATGGAGGTATTGCTATTATTTGTGCGATAAGCAGAGGTGATGACCTCGTTGACAGACGGCAGGTTTTCCTGACCGAAAGAATCAAAATAGTCGGACTGCGTTCCATCAGTTTTAAACGGATAGGGGTCGCAACCGGTGAATTTCGTGCGGATACCCGTGGGAATGCTATCGGGATCGGATTGGTCAATGATGTTGGCCCCGATTCTTACGATATGGAGATCCTTTGAATATTCCCATGGAACTGTCAATGTGCCTTTTGCGTCAGCCAGGTTTGCAGAAAACTCCCTGTCTGTAGATCCTCCGGTTTGGCCGAGGGAATTGGGATCAATCGCCGCTTTGAGCCACTCGAAAAAGTCGGGTTCACGTGCAGCGCTGGATCGGTCAACTTGAGCGGCCCACTGGCTTAGTGTTTTGATCGTGGTTGCAGGTGTTGTGTCAGTGGCATCAGGGGAAGTGTAAACAAACATCGGGTTTGGACTGCCGTTGGCATCCTTCGCTAAAGCATCCCAGGTTAGGCCAAAGTATTTTTTGATTTCGACAGGATGGTTTGGAGTTCCATCCGCCTGACGGTCTGCTAGCCAGCGAAGCCTCGCTAGAGGGAAGCGATTTTGGAGCAGCGACTGCCCTGCCTTGATGGTGAAGGTTTCCTTGCTGCCGTCAATTCGGTCAATGGAGAATGTAGTGTCGCTCGTTGCTTTCAGAGCACTGTCGCTAAGAGGGACCAAGTCCGAGGAGCTGGTAGACGGAGCATTCATGTAAACATTCTCAACCGAGAGACGGTTGGCCACCTCGGAGCGGGTACGGAAGTAGGGCAGGATGGGGGGCGTAAGCCCTCCCAGATTTGCGTTGGCCGCATCGATGAGCTCCATTCGAGAAAAAAAACGATTGTCCCCGTTTTTCAGTTTGGCTGTCGGAGACTCGATGCGTCCGGCATTCGTGAGCTTCACGGACTCAAGGAATTTGGCGGGTGTAGAGTAATCGCTCTGACCGTAGAAGTCGCTCGAGGTGAGGCTTCCACTACTAGTGCGCCAGTCAGTTATCGTCAAATTTCCGCCATTTAGGGTGTTAAAGGTAGAAAGATCGGCTAAGGCCGTGGACCCTTTATCGCCTTTCGGCACACTGGCAGGAACACCGGCTTCATTGATATCCAGCAGACCGCCGACATCGTAGACCATGGCGGCAAATCGGCCGACGATGTTCTTTGAAGCTGTCTTTGTAGGGCCCTGGTCGTCCACATAGACCCAGTCAGGGGCAGTGAACGTCTCGCCTGTCCGAAGCAGTTTCGGTGCCTCCCACCGGTTCGTGGAAAAACTCCAGCCGTTCTTTGCCGGAATTGAAGTGCTATTGGTCGAAGCCAGATTATCGTGTGGCACGGCATTAAAACCGACTGCGGTATAGGCATTGTTAAATGCACTCGTATCCCCCATAGTCCGTCGGATTAGAGCGGAGTCACGCGCGTTCGTACTTGTCACCCCAATGCGAGGGGGGAGAAGCATCTGAAATCCGTTTGTTCCTCCACCACTTTGATTGCGGGCATTGATGATTTCTGTCTGAAATTGGGCCGCAATCGTATTGATCCCTATTTCTCCGACTTCCTTCGCGATCATCTCCCGCGAGTAGCTCTGCGAGGTCTGAAGCGAACTGCGGGAGCGAACGAGAAAGGCCACCGAGATAACGGTGATCAGCAGGATGAAACTTAAAGTAATCAGCAGGACGGAACCCCTTTTTTGAAATGCGGAATTCGGAATTCGGAATTCGGAATGTGGGGCAGTTGGCAGTTGGCAGTTGGCAGTTGGCAGAGGGATGGAAGAGGGGACTGCGGAATCACGCCGAGGCGCAGAGACGCGGAGGAAAGAGAAAGCGTGAAACGACTGAAAACCGTTTTTCTCTGCGGGCTCTGCGCCCTTGCGTGAGTATAATCTGCGGAAATCTGCGGAAATCTGCAGTTCACTCTGTTTTCTCAGGAACCACGAAGACACGAAATCACAAAGACCGGACAGAGGAAGTTTCGAGGGGATCATCTTCTTCATGACTGAAATAAATCCGGTTTTTCAGAACTTGTCAATACATGATACATACTGATTCGATTGCGGAATTCGGAATGCGAAGTGCGGAATTGGAAAATCCTGGGAACGGGGAAGTTTTCCGCTTTCAGGTTTCCAGTTTTCAGCCACATTTGAAATAATGTGTTTGCATTCAAATAAAATCAGGCGAGATTGCTGGCATGACGTTTGAGTGGGATGTCGCGAAGGAGGTTCAGAACCGGGTGAAGCACGGGGTGGATTTCTCTGGAGTGGCGACGGCATTCAACGATCCGCGCCGGGTATTCCTGCGGCATCCGGGAATGGCGCGTGGGGAGGTGCGCTGGCAGTGTGTGGGGCGTGACGGGGTCGGGGTGTTGAGGTTCAAGCTGAGAGCCGGGGTGGTTCGAGTAATCGGCGCGGGATATTGGAGGAGGCAGAAGGAAATCTATGAAAAAGAAAATCGAATACACGGATGAGCCGCAAGACGGGCTGGAGTTGCCGGAGAGCGGCTTCGAGGTGGTGTCGCGGGCGCGGCAGATGGCGGCGGGACTGGCCGCGCCGGAGGTGCTGGCATACGACCGCGTGGAGGCCGGAGGCCATGTGGTGCTGGCTCCGCGCCGGGGAGGGCGCCGGGAGGGCGCGGGTCGCAAGGCGACGGGGCATGTGCGGATGCAGTTGCTTGTGTCGCCGGAAACGCGGCGGAAGATCGAGTCGCTTGCAAAGCGGCGCAAGGTAACGCTCTCGGAAGCAGTCGAGCACATGGCAGCACTGTCGTGAAAAGCTTTAAGGGATTCTGTTTTCAGGAAAGAAGGAGTAATTTTCGGTGATCGGTTTTGACTCTGCCGAGTGCGGAATGCGGAAAGTGGGGCCGCAAGCGGCCAACTGCCGCGCTCTGCGCGGGATTTGTTTCTCTCCGGATTGTCTGCCCGGTCCGTCCCCACGGCCACGTGTTCAGGTTTCTCTCTGCGGGCCCTGCGCCTCTGCGTGAGAAACCTTTGCGGTCTCTGCGCGAAATTCTGGTTCTGTCCTGCCTGGGGGAGCGCATGGAGGAAGAATAGGAACCCGACTTAAAGATGTCAATTTTTAACCATATTTCTACACCGATTATCTTTTTGTCCATATTGAAATCTCTCGCGCCAAGGGAACGGACAATGATGGCGGCTTGGACAGGAAAGTTCGCAAATCCTATCGGTAAATCGAATGGGTTCCAACATCCACCGACCAAACGGTCTGGCCATCCAGATAAAAAACCACCCTCAAATCGCGCTCCACAACAACAGAATGAATCGTTTTTTGATAACGTGCGCTGAGGCTGTTGATCCGGTGCGTCCCCAAACGAAAGTCAAACGGGTTTTCTTTAAAAACCACCCATGTCCTGCGCACGGCAGCTTTCTGCTGCGGGGAGAGCGCATAAAATTTCTTCCAGAATGTCTCCGTGGCCAGGAATCGGTAAATCACTCCGCAGGTTGTTGAATTGGGGCTTCAGACAGCGCCTTCTCCATTTCCATGACACGACCGGCCACCACATCCTCCATCCCCTGACGGAACGATTCTGGAATCCAGGAATCTTCCTCAGTAAGAATCGCCTCTGCCACTTGCCTGCGATCCTCGAAAGGAAGCGCCCGAAATTCTTCCAACAACTGAACTTTTCCCATGACGGGAACATTCCATAGACAACCACTCCCCGCAAGCCCCGGTTCGCGTTCCTCATACCACTCGTAGGCCGCCGCCACGTCGTCTGCAGCCTCCGGGGTGAAGATGACCTTTTCAACCATGTTGGACGCGTGCCAGCTGTTTGACATCCACCCCCCCGCCGCAGGCGGCATGACCATTGCCCATTCTCTGAAAACTCCGTTATGCACACTTTTTGAGGAAGAACCCGTTTGCCTTCCTTGGTGCCCTTTGTGTCTTGGTGGTTTGTTTTTCGGTTTCTCTCTGCGGGCCCTGCGCCTTTGCGTGGAACTCTGCCGAGTGCGGAAAGTGGGGCCGCAAGTGGCCGAGTGCCGCGCTTCGCTCGGGATTTTTTTCTCTCAGGTTTCAAGTTTCAAGTTTCAGGTTTCAGATTTGACGGAACCGGAGTCTTCGGACATCATTCAACCTTGAGCACGGCGAAAATTCCGAGCATCCTTGAAGCCGCCCAGATCGAGCCGCCAAAAGCGCGCGCGATTGCGGAATCGCTGGAAGTCGCGTTCAAGGAACAGGAAGACGACCTGATAAAACGCCTGATGACGAAACAGGACGGCTCGGAGTTGAAAACCGAGATCATCAAATGGATGTTTCTTTTTTGGATCGGACAAATCGCCGTCCTGCTGGCAGCCGCAAAGTTCCTGTTTCAGACCCGCTGACAAAAGGTTGGGGCCGTGTCCGACCATCAGCGGGACGCCGATGCCACTTCTGACAATCCTCAATCCGGTCTCAAATTTCAGCTTTCCGGTTTGACTCCCGCTTCTCCCGAGCGTGTCGCCCCTCCGGGGCAGGAATCGCACCACAAAGTCACCAAGGCACGAAGAGACCCGAAGGCGGGCTTGGAAAACGTCAGTTGCACGGAGGGGATGCTTCGTTTGCCTTCCTTGGTGCCCTTTGTGTCTTGGTGGTTTGCTTTCCGGCTTCTCTCTGCGATCCCTGCGCCTTTGTGAGGGAAGATTTCAGTGCTCAGATTTCAGTATTCAGCGGGGACACCGCCAGCATCTTCAAGCCGGGAACATCCTGAAAATCCTTCGGGTTGGCGGTCAGGAGGGTCAGATTGCGATGGACTGCCTGGGAGGAGAGCCAAAGATCCTGCACTCGGAACTCAGCCCCGCGTCCAGCTTGGTGCAACCGGGCTGCCAGCACTCCGAATATCTCGCCAGTTTCCGCAGTGATTCTCAGCAATGGTTTTCGAAGGAGTCGCTTGTAAAATGCAAGGGCCTTGCGCTTTTTGGCGGGATCCGCCATCAGTTCCAGCCCGTAACGAATCTCGGCGAGATTAACCGGTGATAGATAAACCGGTTGCTGGCGGGTCAGCACATTCAGGTCGGCCGCGCTGATCCGGCCCCGCTCGATGGCGATGAGCAGGCAGGTATCGATCAGGAAGCCCATGGATCACGTAATTCCGACAAGCGCCCGCTTTGCCGCAGACGATTCCCCGATACAGCGGCTTTCAATTCGGAAGCGGCGGCATCATCCATCGTGCGGAAAAGATCGCCAAAAACCTCGAGCGCATTCAGAAGGGCGGGTTCCGGGACAAGCCGCGCGACAGGCTTCCGGCCGCGGGTCAAAACAACCTCCTCCTGCCTGGCCTGCACGCGGTCGACGACCGAGCTGAAATTTCTGGCGACCTCTGTCACGGTGAGAGTCTTCATCGCGGCAATTTATCAGATCGCATCAGATTTGTCCATTTGATCATTGAGGGGAGCACGCCCACTCAAACCGTCGACCGCGGCATCCTGCTGCTTGAATCTTTCCTGCAAGCGGCAGGATGCCGTTTCTACAAATTGGCGCATTTTCCAGGAGATCGTCATGATTGAAGCCTCCAGACAGTTCAATCCCGAATCCAGCGGAGGAATCTGACCACAAAGTCACCAAGATACAAAGAGACCCGAAGGCGGTCTTGGAAAAAGTCATTCTGCGCGGCAGGGATGCTGCGTTTGCCTTCCTTGGTGCCCTTTGTGTCTTGGTGGTTTGCTTCCGTGTCAAAACTTCCGCCTTCCGCTTTTGTCAGGCTGCTTGAGGGGAATCATAATGGCGGGCCATCCATCGGTCCCAAGCCTTGCGGACGAACTGGCGATGTTCTCGGCAGCCCAGCAGGATATGGTCGCTGGCGATGTCCGCATCCAAGAGCGGCCAATGGACCGAGTAACGGGTGATCTGAAATGTTTCCCTCTCCTCTGGAGTGGCGAACCAGAGCGTGGGCCAGTGTGTGAGCGGAGCCGTGGCAAGACGGCCATCCTTCATTTCCCACACCATCAAAGGGCCCTCAAAGCGCACTGCACACACGTCCGGGGCGTCCGCATCGTCGGGCACCTCGACGTAGTCTTGAATTTCAACGTCCGTGGAGTTCATGGTAGGCATGCAGCAATTGGGTTTCGTGGTTTGTGAGAATGCGGAAAATTTCGGACAATTCCTGCGGACGGAACCCCCGGTTTCGTGTCAGCCTTACCGGAGCCAGCCAAGCTTTCACTTGGGCATCATCCCTTGAGATGTGCACATGTGCCGGCTCGTCCTGCTCGGCAACAAAGAGCCGAGTATCCCTTCTCGCGCAAAATCGTCGGCATGATGTATTTTGGCATACTCAGGATTTTTCCGCAAGGAAAGCAAACGCCCCCGCCCGGTCACAAAGCATGGCATGGGCATCCTGCCCATGCGTTGATCGATTTCACCACAAAGGCACCAAGGCACGAAGAGACCCGAAGGCGGTCTTGGAAAACGTCATTCTGCGCGGCAGGGATGCTGCGTTTGCCTTCCTTGGTGCCCTTTGTGTCTTGGTGGTTTGCTTCCGTGTCAAAACTTCCGCCTTCCGCTTTTTGATAATTTCTCCGCGTATCTGCGTGAATTTTGTCAATCTGCGGCTATAACTTCTGCGATTTCCCGAATGAATACTCTGGCGCGAAATTTGATCCTGGCGTGCTTTGTTGCGACCTGCCTGAACGCGGCCCCACCGCCGAAAGCAGGCGTGCCCGGACAGCCGCTGGGGATCAAGGCGCTCGCCAAGCATGTGCCGGAGATGATCTACTACATCTACGATTGGGGGGATGGCACGTGGACGCCCTCGGGCCGGGTGGCGGGCGATACGGGCATGGATTTGGAGCACATCTGGAGAGCTCCGGGGGAATACCCGGCGCGCTGGATGGCGATGAGCATTTCCGGGCGCGGGTCGGAATGGCATCCGGTTCCGGTTTCGATCAAGGGGGTCGGGCAGGTGCCCAAGATGGAGTCGATCCCTGTGCGCTCGGCAACCTCCGGCCAGAAGCCGGTGAACTCCGTAAATCCGGAGCGCACGGCAAAAGTCACGGGCGTCCTGAACTGGCAGAGCCCGGCATCGGATTCCCCGCTGGTCCGCAACTGGCTGTCGCTCGAATTCGGAGTCCCTCGGGCGGTGGGCTGGATCGTTCTCACACGCCACTCCAGGGAACCGTTCCCGGAATTTTTCGCCATCGAATACAGCCTGGATGCCGGCAAGCGCTGGCATCCGGTCATGGGCGCGGTCTTCTCGTTTTTCCCCGACCCCGGCAAAAATGCGGTGTGGATCCCGCTGAACGGTGTGATGGCGGATGCCATCCGCATCACCACCCCGAGGGCCACCAGGCTCACCAACGGGAAATTCGGCCTGGCGCTGGGGAGCGTCCAGGTTTTCGCCGCGCCTCCCCCGGCCTTTTCGTCGTCCTCGAGCGCGACCAAGCTCGGGCTCTGGAACAACCTCTGGCTGAACTACGGAGTCGCCGCCAACGAGGTGTTCTCAAAAAACAACCCCTGGTGGCAGACCGACCGTCCACTTGATGGCGGGGCGCTCGGCATCGGAAGCTGCGAATGGCTGTTCTGGGATGCCAGCAAAATCACCTGGATACCGGGAAATCCGGAGGCGGAAACCCTCCGGAACTATATCCGCAACAATCCGGTCGACGCGGACGGATATGCATGGCCGTCCCCGGGCAGCGACAAGCACCTCGGACACAGCCGCCACACCGTGACCAACGCGATCTACCCGATGGCTGTCGCTCAGGTCTACCTTCAGACCCGCGACAAGGGATTTTTGGAACTGAAGGATCCAAAATCCAAGGAGTCGGTCCTGGACAAGGCGCGGCGCGCGATGGATTACCAGCTCAAAACTCTGGGGGGGGCCAGCGGGCTCCTCACGGTGACCGATCCCGAAATCGACGGCACCCCCGGCAGCAAGGGAAACAACTATTGGGATTTCTGGCTCTTCGGCGGTCAGTCCGCCTACGACAACGCCTTTTTTTACGAGTCGCTGAAATGGATGGCCGGGCTCGAGGAGGCTGTCGGCAATGAGGCGCGGGCTGCTGAGCTCCGGGCGCTCCGTCCGCTGGTCAAGCAGCGGTTCAACGAAACGTTCTGGGATGATGCCAAGGGACGCTTTATCGGATGGGTCGACAAGGATGGCAAGCGGTATGACTACGGGTTCACGTTCGTCAATCTTCCGGCTGTCGCCTGGGGGCTCGCCGATGCGGACCGCAGCAAACAAATCCTCGACTGGCTCGATGGAAAGAGGATCGTCCCTGGCGACACCTCGACCGGGAAGGATATCTACTCGTTCGGATTCGCGCCGCGCACCAATACCATCGAAGCTTCCGCCGGCTCACCGCCCATGGTGAACACATGGAACGGGGCCCTGAATATCAAGCCCGGCGGCAACGCGGAATTCGGCAAGCAAATCCAGAACGGAGGCGCGATTTTCTACGTCTCCTACTACGACCTGATGGCACGACTCCGTGCGGGAGGCATCGCGAATGCCATGGCGCGCATGGATGGCATTCTGGAGGAGGCGGCGAAGGACGAGATCCGGCGGGATCCCGCCAACATGGAGGGCCACTCCGACATCGTCGGCATCCTCCGCGAGTTCCCCGAATCCGGCCTCGTCCCCCTCTTCTTTCTGGATGGCGTGCTGGGGCTTGAACCGGTCGCCAAGGGCCTTCGCATCCACCCGGCCCTGCCGCCAGGCTGGAAGGATGCCGCAGTCCGGAACTACTCCTACGCCGGCAAAAAGCTCCTCATCATCACGGCCACGGGAATCGCCACCCCTCTGGTGTCGCGGTCGGGAGACATCCTCACCGTCCAAGTCCCACCGGGCGGCGACTGGCTCCTCACCCCCGAAGGAAAAATCGGCCCGTGGAAGGAAAACTGAACCTCGCGCCGAGGACGCGAAGAACGCGAAGATACTATGAAAGAAGACACTATCGCAAAAATCATTATCCAAGCGGCCTTCGATCTCCACAAAGAAGTGGGTCCCGGCTTGCTGGAATCGGTCTATGAAATCCTTCTTGCCGACATATTGCGGGAGCATGGCCTTGAGGTGAGAAGACAAATTCCCATCCCTGTTTCCTTCCGTGGAAAACTTTTTGATGAGGGATTCCGCGCCGATCTTGTGGTTGAAGACCTCGTGTTGGTGGAGTTGAAATCCATTGAGACACTGGCCCGGGTGCACCGCAAACAGGTGCTCACCTATTTGCGACTTCCGGGCCTCAAGCTGGGATTGCTGATCAACTTCGGAGGGGAGTTGCTGAAAGGCAATGTTGAGCGTCTGGTAAACAACTTGGAGGAACCCATCGGATGAGACGAGGGCATCGCGCCGGGCAAAGTTTCATCCTGCCGCCTTGGCGTGCTTTGCGCCCTTTGCGCGAAACCCATTTCTAAAAAATGAAACGTCTTCTTTTTCTCTCCCTTTTCCTTTTCGGAGAATTGTTTGCCGGCGAGGCTCCCATCCACTGGGAATACTTTGAGCCGGAAGTGGACTACACGCGGCGGCTGCGGGGGGCAGGCGCCATAACCAACTGGGAGATCGTCAACCAGCCGACCCCGGATCAGACCGGCCCCTCGCTCAAGCTGACCATCCGGATTTCCAAGCAGCAGCGGGCAGGGGTGCTCGTCTTTGACCTGCCTCCAATCGCTTTCGACAGGATCTCATTTCGTGTCTGGAATCCCAATCCCCCCACCCTCCCGGTCTATCTTCACCTGAGCGCATTCCAGTCGAGCAGCCTGGGCGCATCCCGGGAGAGCATCTCGTTCTCCTCCCGCTATTACGGCGATGCGACGCCGTCGCCGGAACCCGGACAGTTTCTCCGAACCGATACCCCCTCGGCCCCTCTTCCCAGCTCGGCACAGTCCGGATGGATCCCGGTTGTCCTGAAGTTCCCGCAGGATATCACGGTGGTCAGCGTCAACGGCAAGCGCCGGCCGCCGGGTAAGGACGACCTCGATAGCTGGAAAAAATATGCCTTCCCGACCGTCTCCCTGATCTTCGAAACAAGTTCCCCGGAGACCGAACCATTCTCCCTCTACCTCGACGACGTGGAATTTTTTCTGGCCAAGTAGCCGCCCGGCGAGCCGTCCCCACCGGGGCACATGGTAGGGGCGGGCCTCCGGACCGACCGCTTCCCCGTCCTTCGGGCAGCCCGGCGAGCCTTCCCTACCAGACACACGGTAGGGGCGCATCGCCGAGGCGCCCGACTTGTCGCTCGCCGATTTCGTCAACTTGTGACAAACTCCTTCGCATGGAGATCGGGCGCAAGAACCTTCCCCACGACACCCCTCTTGGCATTCCTCCCGAGGACGCACAATTTTTCATCACCATTTGCCTGGCCCAGCGTGAGGCCGATTCCATCACACGCCATGCCGGCTTGATTTTGGATGCAGTGGCCCGGCGGCACGCGGATGGGATTTGGTATTGCCGGATTTTTCTTCTGATGCCGGATCACATCCATGCGCTGCTGCAGTTTCCTCAGCCGGAAAGTCCCATGAAAAATACGATTTCTAACTTCAAACGATGGACGGCGCGTCAGGGCAGGTTCGAGTGGCAGCGGGATTTCTTTGACCATCGGCTTCGCGGAGACGAATCGGTTCATGAAAAGGCCGATTACATTCAGATGAATCCGGTGAGGGCAGGCCTTGTGAATTCGCCCGAGAAGTGGCCCCACGTCTTCGTTGACCGGGAGGTTTTCGGATAAAAACAAATTAATGGACGGCTCGGCGAGCCGTCCCTACCAAGACGCATGGTAGGGGCGCATCGCCGAGGTGCCCGACCTCATCTGACTACGGCGGGTTCGGCGAACCCGCCCTACCCTATGTCAATGCAGGGTTCCGCCGCCTTTGAGCCAGGCTCCGTAACCGATGATCATCGTCGAGAGGATCAACAGGGAAATGCCGAGCCCGATGAGGAGGTGGGCCTTTTTGCTGGCACCCTTCCACTCGTGCAGGATCCAGCCCCACATGGTGCTGAAGATGATGATGCTTGCCATATGAAGCGTCCAGCTGGCGAACCCGTATTTGCCCATCTGGGTTTCTCCCATCGTGTAGAAGAAGAACTGGAGATACCAGGTGATCCCGGCCAGGGCGCTGAAGAAGTAGTTGTTGAGGACCGGAACCTTCAGGTCTTTCACCCCTGCAGATGCCTTTGCGGCCGACGGCCCGTGCTCGCCGCCACCTTTGGCATCCCCCGCATGTTCCTCGCGCACCTCGCGGGCGAGGTATTGATACCCGCTGCGGTTTTTGATGTTGAGGTAGCAGCACCAGATGAAGTTGGTCGTGAACCCGCCGAGCAGAACGACCACCAGCTTCGGCAGGCCGGTCCAGATCGTGTCGGTTCCAGCCGCAAGCGAAGAATCGCCGATCGGGCTGGCCGCCGTCAACGCGAAGGCAAAGCAGGCACTCATGATGCCGGAAAACGTGGCCATCGCGATGCCCTTCGGAAAATTGAATTCTGCAATCGTCTTCTTCTTGTCGGCATCCGACATCTCCCGTTCCTTGGTGAGCCCCGCCAGCGCGGCCACGCCGATACCGACGAGGCAGACCACAACGCCGAGGAGGGTGATCTGGCCGGGGATGGTGGACGCGATCTGAGCGATGTTTTCCGGCACGGGAACATCGGGCATAAACATCTTCAGGATCGGCGGCAGCAGGGTTCCAAATGCCGCGCAATACCCGAGCGCCACTCCCATGCCGAGCGACATGCCGAGATAGCGCATGGTCAGGCCGAACGTCAGCCCTCCGATGCCCCAGAGCGCCCCGAAGAGATACGTCCAACCGAGAGTGGCCCCGTTCTGCCCCTGCAGGACAGCCGGCACATTTTTCGTCATCAGGAACGCCATGAGCGACGGCATGATGATCCAGGAAAAAAATCCGCCCACCAGCCAGTAGGTTTCCCATGACCAGTTGCGGACGCGACGGTAGGGAACGTAGAACGACCCGGAGGCAAAGCCTCCCAGCCAGTGAAACAATACGCCGAGGATAGGATTCATAGGGGTGTCAGTTTGTAATCAAGGTCACCGGGCCAAGCAAGCCGGATGGCAGGCGGTCGTTGTTTTTGTTCTTTTTGATGGCCTGAAGAGAATTCCACCCGTTGTAGGCCTGCTTCCAGGTCGTCCCGTAATGTGCCTGCAATTCCTCCGGGATCGGGTTCGGCTTGTCCATGCCCGCCGCATAATTCCAGAGCGAATTGGCCACAACGACCTGGATCCTGTTTTTCCCGGGCTTCAGCTTTCCGCTGACATCGACCCGGTAGGGCTGCATCCATGCGACTCCGGCAGCGGCTCCGTTGATCCGCACCTCGGCGACCTCCTGAACCTGCCCGAGATCCAGAAAGACGGTTTTCGCCGTGAAGTCCGCCGGCACATCGACCTCGATCGTGTAAAGCCCGGTGCCGGAGAAGTTCTTAAGGCCGGGCAGGGTCGTCCAATCCACAAGCTTGGGCAGGTCCATTTTGGCCTGCATTCCTCCAAGTCCCTTGAGCTCAAGAGCCCAGGTCCCCTCCACAGAGAACGATGCATTTTTCTGGAAGTCCGGAGCCGGTGACAGCGACGGATCGGCCTTCGGCGTCAGAAGCACGAAGAGCGACTCCCATGGTTGCAAATCCAGCGGGAGCGACAGCCGGCCGTCGGCGGTCACGCTGGATTTGGCCGCGGCATGGATCGCGCCGGTCATGGGATTCCAGATCTGCGGGAAGCGGTCCTTCGAGTTCAGGATGATCTCCGCTTTTTCCTGAGTGGGCTGAAGGTTGGTGATAAACCAGACATCCACCTGCCCGACCCGGGTCCTGCGGAATGTGAGCCCGTTGCTCAGCGGGGTGCCAACAATTTCAAAATCGGGAGCGAGCCGGCTTCGCAGGGCTTTGATGAAATCCGCGTAAGCCGGAGAAAGCGGGGGCGTGGGCGACCACTCCACCGCGCCCGGGCTCCATTTTGTCAAATAGTCAAACCCGTCGCATCCGGGCAGGAACCAGGTCATCCCGTCACCGACCTTCTTTTCCCCTCCCCCGGCTGCAAAGAGCGACTGGACCAACCCTCCGAGTTTTTTGTCCCTCTCCTCGTGCCCGACAAGGCCGGTGGATTTTTCCGGCAGGGTGTTCAGCGCAAAGACCGTGCCGCCGGAGCGCGCGAAGCGATCGATGACGGCGAGGGTCTCCGGCGACATGAAACGCACCCGAGGCAGGATGAGGACGGAATACGAGAATCCGTTGATCACCAGCCTCCCGTCCTTCAGCTCGCTGTGGTTCAGCAGAAGATCATCGTTCACCATGTCGAAATCGTATCCGCTGGCGGTCAGCGTCTTGAGGAGGCTCCCGAAGGGCACATCCCGAACATGTTTGCAGGGATATTCCACCCGCTCCGACCAGACCGTCGGCATCGGGGAATAGATGAGAACATCCGCCTCGGCGCGGCCCTGTCGCTCAAGAAATGAGGCGCGGGCCTGGTAGTCGGCCAAGCCCCTGAAATACGGCCACCAGGTGTTCACATGGCTGATCCGGTTCATCCAGATCAGGTCGCGGGCCGGAGCCAGCTCCCTCTCCGGCGTGTAAAAATACCCATGGTTGTAAAACTGGGTGATGCCGTCGCGCAGGAAGAGGTCCGTCGCACGCTTGATCTCCTCCATCGTGACCCGGTATTTGTCGTTGATGAACGTGAACGCCTCGGCGGACACCCAGCGTTTGTCTTTCGACGGGTAAAGCTGCGCGCCGCTGGCCGTAAGCTTGTGCCAGAACATCGGGTCGAAGCTCCGCTTCGTGTTCTCCGTCTCCGGCCGCTGCAGGCGGCCGGATGCCTCGATCAGCTCGGTGCTGAACCGGTAGTGAGGCTGCTGCCGCATGCCCACGCCGACCTCGGCGCAGTAGTCGGCCATCGTTCCGATGATCCCCTCCATGCCCACCTCGTGGAGAAAGCTCCCCACATCATAGCGCACATAGGGAGTCTCAGGGGCCCCGTCGTATTTCAGCATCGGCAGATACGGCCGGAGGTCATAGCCCTTCTCCTTTTCGAAACGATCGAAGAAGCCAGCGCTCCAGAATGTGTAATCCTGCTGCAGCTCAAAACTGTCGCCGAAAAACGAGTCGACCGTCTGCCCGAAATCCTTCCCGAAAAGCTTCTGGTAGCGGCTGACGATATACTCCGCGTATCGGCGGATCGCCTCCTTGTCGAAATGGTCGACCAGCGCGGATGGAGGATCGTTGTCCTCAGCCGCACATTTCTGTCCGGTAAAAACCGTCCAGAAGCCCATGATTTTCCATTGGCCTTCCGGCAAGTTCGCGCTCACGCTCAGGTTGGGTTTGGAGGCAAATGCCCTGTCTCCCTTGACCGATGCGGTCAGGTCAACCCGGCGGGAGCTGTCCGGCACCCCTTTCGCATCCAGCTTCACAGCGACCACCGCTTCGAGAATCTTGTTGTTTCTCGCGGCATAGGGAGGCTCCGAAGGCAGGGCCAGTTTGATCTCCATGGGCTGCCCGCCCTTTGCCACCTGTTCCGAAATGGCAAGGGACTTCGTTCGATCCGCCTCGGGAACCCAGGCATGTCCGTGGTTCCAGCCCGGCCCGAGCGGGGGCGTGACCGCCATCCCCAGCTCCCGCGCCTTTTTGACAGTATGGGCGACCATGTCAAAAAACTCCGGCGACCCGAAGTCGATATTCCCTTTGTCGTAGATCTTCAGAAAGCTCATGATCTCGACTCCGCCAAACCCCTGCTCCTTCATCTGCTCCAGCTCCCAGTCGATCTCCTCCCTGGTCACGGCGTTGCCCGGCCACCACCAGCGGGTGTGGGGACGGTATGTCGAGGGCGGGTTCTTCCAGCCTTCGCGCAGAACAGCAAGGGTTTCCTCCTGGGTTTTCGCTCCTTCGATGCGCCTCTCAATATCGGCCGCCCGGACGGTTTCCGAATTCAAGTTTGCCCCTGCCGGGGAGGGTTCGCCCCGGGCAGAAGAAAGGAAAATGGCTGCGGATAGAAAAACGAGGAGGGAGGATTTCATACGTTCAAAAGGGGAAAGAGGCGGTCTTTTCAGACCGCCTCAAGAATCCGGAGGATCTTCCGGAAAAGATCTGCCCCCGCCTGGCGGGAGCTATTTTTGAAACAGCTATTCTGCGGCTGCAGGTGCTTTGGCGGCCGCGCCTGCGCCGCCTTCAGCGGAGCCCTCAGCGGACTTCGGCGACTTGATCGTGATCCGCTTGGCGGTCTTGCCGTCCGCATCGACCATCACTGTCGCATTCATCTTCGGCTTGATGTCGGCCAAAGCCGCAGTGCTGCCGTCGATTTTGATCGCTGTCGAACTGGTCACTGTAAGCGTCTGGGGCCCCGGGGTCGTGGCTTTTTTCCCAGCGCTCAGGGTGATCGTGTTGGCTTTTGCATCAACGGCTGTGACACGTCCCTTGATGGCGGGAGTGCCGCCTTCTTTGTCCTTGGCCAATGCCAATGGAGCGAGCGCGAAAGTAGCGGTGACGATGCAGGTGGTTATCCAATGAGTTTTCATGAGTTTGTTGTGTTTTTCTTTGAGGGGCGTGGTGCCCCCTTCAGCATTCTTCAACACCAAAAAGGGGCTCCGGTTGCAAAAAATAGAGAAATTTCCGGATTCTTCAATATTTTCCTGCCGGACCAAGCCGGAGATTTACGAGCCTTTACCAACCCGCATTCGTCGGGTAGTCTAGTCAAGAAGTTCGGCCACCACCGCCCTTATAAAATCATGAAACTGCTGCAGTGCTCCTTGTCTCCGAGTGGAGTTTGGCATGATTTCAATGCCGACCTCATGCCTCTTGATACCTCGTGGGTAATCGCCTTCGGGCAGCGTGCCCAGCTCGCACATCCTGATGCATTCCATGCGCTCAGGACGCGTTTCCCAACCGCCCGGCTGATTCTTGTTTCGACGGCGGGCAGCCTCGCAGGGACACAGATCGAAGATGACGCGATCGTCTGCACGGCGGTCCGGTTTGAGCGGGCGACCACCACGTTCGCGGCCTGCCAGTTCACATCAGGCGCCAACATCGGCGACTTCTGCCGCCAGCTTGCCTCCTCACTGGCGGCACCCGATCTCCGCCATGTCCTCGTCTTTTCGGATGGCAGTCTCGTGAACGGCACCACTCTCAGCGACGCATTCAATGCCTGCCTTCCTGCCGGCGTCACGCTCAGCGGAGGCCTTGCGGGAGATGGAACCGATTTCATACAGACACTGGTCGGGCTGGATTCTCCTCCGGCGCCGGGAGTCATCGTTGCCATCGGCCTCTGCGGCCCGTCACTTCGCATCGGCTTCGGAAGCGCCGGCGGTTGGACTCCGTTCGGCCCGGAACGGACGGTCACCGCTTCCATCGATAATATTCTGCTCGAACTCGACGGGAAGCCAGCCTTGGAGCTCTACAAAACCTATGTCGGGCCCGAGGCCGACGCCCTGCCGGCGAGCGCCCTGCGTTTTCCTCTCTGCGTTTCCGCGCCTGGAGGAAAGAATCCCGTCGTCCGCACCATCCTCTCGATCGACGAGGCCGCCGGGAGCATGACATTCGCAGGCGACATCCCCCTTAACTCCACCGTTCGCTTCATGCGCGCATCCTACGAGGATCTGATCAGCGGAGCCGAGGAGGCCGCCACGCAGGCCGCACAGGAGGCGTCGCTCGTCCTCTGCGTCAGCTGCGTCGGAAGGCGGATCGTTCTCGGCCAAAGGACCGAGGAGGAGCTCGAGGGGGTTCGAGCGGTTTTCGGCCCCGCCCCGGTCCTCACCGGATTTTACTCTTACGGCGAACTCGCCCCCTCCGGTCTGGAGAAGACGTGCCAGCTCCACAACCAGACGATGACGATCACCAGCATCGCCGAGCCTGCCGCATGAGCCGCCATCCGCTGCTCTTGCGCCAGCTCCGGCGCAGCTTCGGTGAGGGCCCTCCCCCGCCGGGCCTTGAACAGTTTCTTTTGCAGGTGGACGCCGCCTATACGCAGTTCGACCATGACAGAAAGCTGACCGAGCACGTGATGGATGTCAGCTCGCGCGAGCTCACGGCGGCCAACTCGGAACTGCTCGCACAGAACCGCCGCAACGGGGAGCTGCTCGCCCGCCTGCGCAAAACACTCAGCCTCTTCCAAAAGGAAGGCGATGTGTTCGCCGGTGACGATCTCATCCGGGTGGCCGAGGAAATCGAACGCCTCGTCAGTGAGCGGAAGGAGGTCGAGCGGGTGCTCATCTCGGCGAAGGAGGCCTCCGATTCCGCAAACCGGGCGAAGAGCGAGTTCGTGGCCAACATGAGCCACGAGATCCGCACCCCGCTGAATGCCGTGGTCGGGATGACCAACCTCCTCCTTGATGCGGAGCTGCCCGCCCCATCCGGCGAGTATGTCGGGATCATCCGCCAGAGCTGCGACTCGCTGCTCGACATCATCAATGACATTCTCGACTTCTCAAAAATCGAGGCGGGCCGGATGGAGATGGAACTGCTGCCGTGTGATATCCGCGCAACCGTCGAGCAGGTTCTGGATGTCTTTTCCGATCAGGCAAAACAGGCCGGACTTGATCTGGGGGCCTGCTTTCCGCAGGAGATGCCGGCCTCGGTCCTCACCGACCCGACACGTCTGCGCCAGATCCTTGTCAACCTTGTTGGCAACGCCATCAAGTTCACATCGTCGGGCGGCATCGGGATATTCGTCACCGCCAGGCAGGACACGGATTGCTGGGATATCGGATTCGCCGTCGAGGACACGGGCATCGGGATTCCCGCGGACCGGCTGGACCGGCTGTTCAAGGCCTTCACTCAGGTGGATGGCTCGACCACGCGGAAATATGGCGGCACCGGCCTCGGGCTCGCCATCACCGCGCACCTCGTCGCCCTGCTCGGCGGGGAGATCGGGGTGGAAAGCAACCCCGGCCAGGGCAGCCGTTTTTATTTTTCCATTGTCGCGCCCGTCTCTGAAGATGCGATGGCGGCAGTCAAGGTCGACCCCGGGCTTCTGGACTCCAGGCGGGTTCTCGTGGTGGATGACATCGCCATCAACCGCCGCATCCTCCAAAGCCAACTCGGATCCTGGGGGATGGAATCAGTCCTGGCCGACAGGCCGGAAGCAGCCATCGAACGAATGGGTTCCGGAAAGACATTCGACATCGTCCTGCTGGACTTCAACATGCCCGGAATGAACGGCGGCCAGCTCGCGCGCGAACTCAACCGACTTTACGGAATCAATACCCCGCCGATGGTCATCCTCAGCTCTCGGGGAACCGAGGAAGACGAGGCGGGCGGGCTTGTGGCCAGGCGGTTGACAAAGCCGGTTAAACCATCCGAGCTGCTGCAGGTGATTTGCGAGGTGCTGACTCCCGGCCCAGCGAAATCACTCCCGGCGGAAAGGTCGGCCACGTTCGATCCGGACTTTTCGCAGAGTCACCCTCTGCGGATCCTCGTGGCGGACGACGTAGCGGTGAACAGGAAAGTTATTCTGCTCTACCTTTCCCGCCTCGGCTACCATGCCGCCGCAGTCAACGACGGCAACGAGGCGATCGAGCGGCTTCGGAAGGAGCCGTATGACGTCGTGCTCATGGATCTTCTCATGCCGGAGCTCGACGGCATCGAAGCGGCAAAAATCATTCGCAGGCAGCCCGGATGGGAGGACCGCCCCTATATCATCGCCCTCACCGCGAATGTCCTCAGCGAGCATCACGCGAGTGCCGTGGCAGCTGGCATGCAGGACTTCCTGTGCAAGCCCCTGCGTCCCGAGGCACTCATCCAAACGCTGCGCACCGCATACTCCCGGATTCACGAAAGCGACGGCGCGCCCGCGTAGCGGCAAGGTCAGGTGGACCTCGCCGGATTTTCAAGCCGGCCAGCTCGGAAATCATTCCGAACGCATGGCGTGATGGGTAAAATGTCGCGGCGCGCCGGGACGTCGCGCCCTACCATCGGCACACTAGCCTAACTTCCCCGGCGGAAGGCCTGAAGGGCCGATAAACACAGGGGGTCCGATATTTTTCGGGCTACACCTGTGCGCCGGAGGGAAAGGCGGCCCACTTGGGAGGGGTGGCGAAGAGGGGCAG
>Ga0247843_1001405_pt1 | contig 49237 bp, 30 predicted proteins | sample LaCruzMarch2017__FD_192420 | JGI IMG/M metagenome (GOLD analysis project Ga0247843, IMG submission 192420) | Freshwater microbial communities from meromictic Lake La Cruz, Castile-La Mancha, Spain - LaCruzMarch2017_8m | ecosystem: Environmental > Aquatic > Freshwater > Lake | place: Spain...
GAACGCAGGAAGAGGCTTGGATGCATGAGGCATCCGCGCAATCAAATCAAACGGTTGTATAGTACCAGTGCAAAATGGGGGAACCGCAAATTATTGAATCCTTAAAGGCATTGGACTAAAGTCCGCGATCTGCCTCACGCCTTTTTCGGCGCGATCCGGATGCAGTCCATCGCCACCTCGACCCCGAGATCCGGGCGACGCTCGGCGACCCACTTCTCGATGTCCGACACCGCCGGATAATCCACCGCGCCGACGTGGCGGAAGCAGCGTGCATCGTCGATCAGCACCACGAAGGGCTGCTTCATCGCCGGCGCGAAGATCGCCTCCAGCTCGCCCCACACCGGACAATTCAAGTCGCCCTGGGCGGTGTCGCCGCCGGAGTAATGACCGTCGAGCCAGAACAAGGTCGGCGCATCGAGCTTCGCCACGATCTGCGGCATCACCTTGCCGCTGTCGCCCTGATGCAGCTCGACATTGGCCACCCCGGCAAAGCGCTGCTTGGCCTCGCCGTAAAACTTCTCCGCCAGCTCGATCGAGTAGACCTTGCGGAACTCGCCGCGCATTGCCTCGACCGTGTCGCCTTTGAAAGTCCCGGTCTCGACCAGCACCTGCAGGCCGTGACGCTGCTTGTAATCGAGCAGCATCTCGCGCTTGGCCAGCGGCGGTGGCGGGTCGGGACGTCCGTCCTCGATCCACTTGCTGTACTTCCGCTTCTCCTTGAGATTCTTGAACCAAGACATGGGCGGGCCGAGGCTAGGACGGCAGCCCGCGGGGTCCAAGCCGTTTTTCGTGGTTGCCCGTGATGGCCGGTCCCGGTGCATCCTGCGCCGTGCCCTTTCCGTTCTTCCGACCGAAGGAATGTCTCATCACCTGCCGCGACCGCGACGACGGCGGCGGGGCGCAGATCTCCGCGCGGATCTCGACGATGATCTTCGCCGAGTTGAAGGGTCTGACCTACGCCCACAGCCCGGTGGCGGACGTCGCCCACGTGCCGGCCGGAATGAGCCCGGAAGACTGGTCGCGCAGTTGGGAGGAGTTTTTCAATCTCGGTGCGTGGTCCCTGCAGGCGGAGGCCGTCGAGCGAGTGGGAATCTACCCCGTCGTGGCCGTCGCGAAGCCGCATCGATTCCTCCCCCGTTCGCGCCGCCTTTACGTCGTCGCCCACTGCCACAAGGTCACCGACCACCACCCGGCAGCTTGGGCCGCCATCGCGCCGGTGCTGAAGAAAAAATACGGGCTCTCCCCGAAACCGACACTCCCCGGTTACGACGATGGCCGCGTGCAGATCGCCGTCCACCTGCGGCGCGGCGATGTCGGGGCCAGCGGGCAATTTTCGGAACGCTTCACCCCCGACGAAGTCGTGCTGTCCCGAGTCCGCCGGGTGTTGGAGGCGGTCGGTCCGGATCGCGCCACCGTGCGCCTGTTTTCGCAAGGCAGCCCCGATGACTTCCGCGCCTTCGCTGAACTCGGGGTCCATCTGCACCTCGACGACGATGTCTTCGAGACCTTCCACCACTTCGTCCAAAGCGACCTCCTCTTCGTCGCCAAGAGCACCTTCAGCTACCTCGGCGGCGTGATCGGCGGGAATGTCTGCATCTGCGAACCCTTCTGGCACCCTTCGCTGCCCGGATGGCTCCGGCCTGAGGAACTGGACACTTCCGATCTTGCCCGGCTGCTCAAAGATAGGGCGCGCAGCGGACCTCTAACAGCCTGACCAGCTCCGGGTCCATAAAAGCGTAGTCGTCGGGAATTTCGAGGACCACCACCCGTTTGCCCGCCAGGTGTTTGCCGAACTTCCGGTTGAGCCGGGTACGATGAACCTTCTCCATCACGAGGATCAGGTCCGCCCATTCGATCTGCTCTGGCAAAAGCATGACTTCGGCATCGGGGCTCAGCCCGGCGGAGTCCGTCTCGATCCCCGGCCGGCCGCGGAAGACGGCTTCGGCGGTCGGGCTCCGCAGCTTGTTGCGGGAGCAGAGGAAAAGGAGGTTGCGCTCCATCCCTCACTTCACCGGCGAGAAGTCCACCGGATTGAGAAAGAGCGACTTCACGCCATCGGGCACCGTCAGCGATCCGCCCGCGGCCTCTTCGGACGCCTTCTTCGCCGCGACCCAGACCGGATCGGCGCGGAAGGCCGCCCACGATTTCTCCGCCGCGGCGGCGTCCTTGTGGGCGAGGAAATAGAGCAGCGTGTCCGCCGCGCCTTTTTGTCCCGCCGCGGGTTGGAAATAGCCACCGTTGGTCATGCCGTGCTTTTCAAACAAGCCGGTCGTGTGATCGCGGAAGCGCTTGTGCAAATTCGCCAGATTTCCCGGAGTCGTCGTGTAGGTTCGCATCTCGAACAAGCGCTCCGCCCCTCCGGCACCCGGAGCGAATGCCGATGAAAAGTCGGTGGCCGTCAGGAAGAGGCTCTCGATTTTGCCGACCAGCTTGCCCTTCACCTCGGAAGCGGTGGCAGCCTTCTTCCAATCCTCATCGGCGAGAAAGCCTTTCCACGCGGCATCGCGGGCGGCCCGGTCGGGATAGGCCAGCAGGTAAACCAGCAGTCGGTCGGGATTCTCCGCCGGCACCCAGTAGCCGACATTCGTCATGCCGTGCTTCTCGAACAACGTGCAGGTGTGATCCCGGAAGCGGGTCAGCAGGGCGTCGAGCTTGCCCGGCTCCGCGTGGTAGGTCCGCAGTTCAAAGAGCCGCGCATCCTCGCGCTTCTCTTCCGAGCGGGCGGGAAAAAGGCTCAGTCCGGCGACAACAGCTCCAACGGCGATGGCTTTCAGCATGGAAGCGATCCTCTGCGCCCCGGGCCACTATTGGCAACCGGAACTTTCGGACACCTCCAAGCTGCGGCGCTCAGGCGGCGATCTCGTAATGCTCCGCGATCTGGCGGAAGATCCGGTCGCGACGCTCGCGGGCCTGGTCGACATCGCGCGTTTTCAGCGAAAAGCGGAGCCGTTCCGCGGTCGCGTCGGGTTTGTGAACGGTCAGGTGACACCACCAGACACCGCGATTGTTCCAGAGGTGGTGGTTGGGGTTGTCCTGATTGACTCGCAGCGCCAGCTTGGGTTTCCGTTTCATGCGTTTGAGTGACTCGTGACCGGATGGAAGAAGCGATACTCCGGGGAAGAAGGTGCTTTTTAAGACACGAATCTGATCGAGTGAACCGGGTTATCCATCCCATGCAAGGACATTTGCTAATGTATCACAATACCTCACTTTCGGCGTTCATTTCAGACCTTAACACCTTAAGTTGTCCGATGCAATTCAACCGTCCGACTTGGTATCCCGCCCATCGCCCCACACGCATTCCTGCGGTTTCCGTAAGCAGCCCGCCCCGAAGCCGACCTCTTGCCAGGGATCAAGCTTGCTCCAAAGCCTTGGCAAAAATCGCCAGCAAACCCTCCGTGTCCTCCACGCCGCAAGAAACACGGATCAGGTGCGCCGGAACGCCGCAGGCTTCCGCCCACTCCAGTTCGGTGTAGTGGGCAAGCAAGGTGTAAGGGCATGCCAAAGTGAACGGCGTCCCGAAGCTCGGTCCCTTGCTGACCTTCAGGGCGTCGAACACCTTCGGCGCCTTCCTCGCATTTTTTAGCACGAAGGACAAAAGCGGCCCATAGCCACCCTGCGGCGCTTTGATCTTGTCGAAGTTCTCGCGGGTCATCAGCGACGGATGCCAGACTTGGGCAACGGCGGGATGCGTGGAGAGGAAGCTCGCGAGCGCCAATCCGTTGGCATTGTGAGCCTCCATCCGGCCCGGATAACCCTTGAGATTGGACAGCAACACTTCGGCATCCCCCACGTAAAGGGGTGAACTGTTGGCGCTTTCGTCCATCAGTCCGCCGAGCAACTGCCCGGCAAACGCCGAGTCCGGCCGAACGATCGCCATCCCGGCCATCACGTCGCCAGTCCCCGACGGCCACTTGGTCAGGCTGGTCGTCACCACGTCGGCCCAGCGGAGCACGTTGACATTCGACGGCCCGACGGAAGAGTCGTCGACCACCAGCGGCACCCCGCCCTCGGCGCAGGCGGCGGCCACACGGGGAAGATCGATCGTCCGCAGCAGCGGATTGCTCGGCGCCTCGGTAAAGACGGCGGCGAACTCCCCCTGACGGATCCGGCGCAGGGCCTCGTCGAAAGACTCGCCCTCGGCCTGGTTGAGGAACACGACGCCATTGCCGAAGAGTTCCTGCACCTTCAAGGCATCGACGTAAGGAAACTCGATCTGCAGCGTCTTGCGGCCTTCCTTCAACCCTGGCAGTGAACGGAGCACGGCGGTGATGGCCGCCATGCCGCTGTTGAACACCGTCACCTGCTTCGGATCCACGCCGACGATTTTCCCGAGCCGCCGCTGGAGCAAATGGGTCTTGTTGGCATTGCGATGCTTCCCGTTGATGAAGTCTTCGGCTTGGCGGCTGCTGACGAGCTCGCCGGTGAAGCGCTGGTAGTCGATGGCGACCTGCCTTGCCTTGATCGGAACCGCTAGCACCTGCATGCCGTGGAATCCCGCGGATCGTATCGCAACTTCACCGCGGCGTTCGATCCAGCGCTGGGCACGCTGGGCGGAGAGCTTGTTCGGGAAGACCATGACTTCCTCGCCATCCCGGGCGATCTCCTCGGTCGCCATGGCGGTCAACCGTTTCACCAAAGGATGCCTGAAGAAGCGAGGGTAGCCCATCCGCATGCGCCGGACCACCTTGTCACGGCCTTCCTCATAGCCCAGCACCGCCTTCCAGGTGGGCAAGCACACGGAACAGGCGTGAGGAGAATCCGGAAGCGGAATTCCCAAATCTTCGTCCTGCCAAGCAGGATTAGCCGTCAAATCACGCATGCGCACCCCTTGCTTGCAGGGAGCGGGGGCGGTTGGGCAAGCCGGATTGCGGGAATTCTCGCAATGACTTCTCACGACCGCATCTGAGCCGCCGATTGCCAGCTCCAAAAGAGAACCGGATCCCCCCACCCTCGAAACACCTTTCCCGAGAGGTAGCCCGGCGATTCCGGCGGCCCGTCAGACGTCCCGGGATCGGGCGCGGGTGCTTGACACCGAGTTCCAACGGTGCGATCAGCCGGGTCGAATATATTTGGATATCGCCGAAGAGGCCGCTCCGAGGCCCGATTCAATGTATTTACAAATCAGTTTCGAATCGTAGTTTCTTCCCAACCCAAGCAAGCCCGATGCACCCAATCCGTCCCACGAACACCCGGCGACCTTCCTCCTATCGGATCGAGTCCAGCCCCCGCGGGTTCGCCCTGGTCATCTCTCTCACGCTTATGGTCTTGCTGACCGTGGTCGCCGTCGGACTGCTTACTCTTTCTTCGATTTCCCTCCGCTCGTCGAGTCAGGGCGAAGCGATGCAGATGGCCCGCAGCAATGCCCGGATGGCTCTCAGCCTCGCGATCGGCCAGCTCCAGAAATCAGTCGGCCCCGACCAGCGGATCACCGCTCCGGCCAATCTCCTCAGCCCTCAAGCTCATCCCGGGCTGACCGGCGCTTGGGAATCAGCCAAGCTGTCGCCCGATGGAGACCCCGGTTTGCAAGCAGCCAAAAAGGGCAGCCGACAAAACGACGCAGCCAACGGGGAGTTCATCGGTTGGTTGGCCTCGCAGTCATGGGGTGCATCGACGCAGGCACCTGCCACACCTCCCACCCCGGCGGCCGGGGGGCGGACCGGCACGCTTCTTAATCCGCTTTCCGCAGCCAGCAGCGGCACGCCGCTGGAGATGGACATTCTCCCGGTGAGCGACACCGGCGGCATCGCTTGGACCAGCATCGATGAGAGCGTGAAGGCGCGCTTCGACCTTCCTGTCGATAACTCCGGTTTGACCGCAGAGGCTCGCAAGGCCCGGCTCCGTGCCCCGGCCCGCAGCGCACCCGAAGTCATCGAAGGGCTGGGTGATTTCGAACTGGACCAGGAAACAGCCGCCAAAATGGCAAGCTACCGCCAAGGCGAGTTCGTTGGTGGCGACAAGCAGGCTTTTCTTGCCCAGCACGATGCCCTCACGCCGTGGTCGCTCAGCCTGCCGGTCAACGTCGCCGACGGGGGACTGAAAGCCGACCTGACTCGAGCTTTCGAGTCCGCCGCCCTCCCACCGGAGCTCGCGGGCCGGTATCTCTACTCGGGATTGAAAACCCCGCTAACCCCCGCCGATCCGCTCTTTTCCAACCTCGGGGCTTACTACCAGCTCTACGCATCCAGCGCCGGGGGGACCCGCCCGCTGACCTCCGCAGTGCCGAAGAACTATCGTCCGACCGTCTATGACGCCCGGACCAGCGCCAGCGTGCCGAACCTTGCCTCGCTGGACGGAAACGTCGTCGCACCGGTCGTCACCAAGGTTCAGGTGGCATTCTCCCTCGTCTCGCGGGAAGCGCACAGCCACTGGCGGCAGACAATTCCCACCAACACCAACGATCCCCTCCGGACCTTCATGGTCTACCTGATCTACACCCCGGTGGTCACCCTCTACAATCCCTACAACGCGCCGATCAATGTCAACGCCCTCAAGGTGACATTCAAGCACCTCCCGCTCGCCTTCCAATTCTTCCGCAACGGCGTCGCTCAAAACACGTCGCCCGCGCTGCTCAGCCAGTTTCACATTTCCTCGGAGAACCGGACCGATTGGGAAGACCAGTTCACCTCCACCCTTAGCAATACCGCCGGCTCGTCTTCGGCCAACCTGCTGCTGCAACCCGGCGAAGCCAAAGTCTTCGGGGTCAATCACCCCAGGGGAACCACTTGGAGCGGCATGACCAACTACCTTTGGCAAAACGACCTCGCTAGCAGCAAGACCCTCAATCTCTTCGCCGGTCCCGGCTGGAACTTCCGCAGCGGATTCATCGTCGACTGGCTCCGCCCCGCCGGCTCCGGCCGCACCTCGGACAACGGCACCCTCGGCGTCTTCGGAGCCAGGGGTGACGACCGCATCAATGTCGCCTGCTCGCCCAAGATGCCCGGCGGTTCCAATGGCCAGTTCTCGGTCGACATCTCGGCGAGTATCGGCAACCGCGACACCCCGCTCGGGAGTTACCTTTACCGCTACGGCGACGAGAAGCGCCTGGTGGAAGCGATGCAAAGCGGCACCAGCCCGTCCTACGGCAAGGTTACATTCCCGTTCCGGCGGGAAAAGGACTGGAATCTCAACGAAATTTACCAGCCGAACTCCGACAGCACCCCGATCGAGAACTGGACCGGTCCGAAGCAGTTCGCCATTTTCACCCTCGCCGACCGCACCGCCCAGGACTCGCTTTACCCAAGCAAGCCGGTCGCCCATTCCTCCTTCGCCCACCAGGTCCTGAAAATGGACATCTCCAGCATCCATCCCGCCCAGATGCCGATGGAAATGTCCTTCCTGCCGATCCGCACTGAAGGCGCCAACACCGTCGGTTCGATCGAGGCGGACCCGCTCGACCGGGTTTACCATTTCTCCGGCAGCCGCCTCGCGACCGGCCTGCTGAACTACCCCAGCATCCAGGTCCCCGCAGCGCCGCTGGTGAATATCGGGAGCTTCCGCCACGCGAATCTTGCCAGCAGTGGCCACTTCCCGCTGAATACCCACTCGGTCGGCGAATCCCGGGCCAATCCGCTCCTGCCCGCTGAAAAGGCCCGCCTCGCGACCAGCGCCCACGGCTACGCTCTGAGCGACCACTCCTGGCTCGCCAACAACAGCCTTTGGGACGGCTACTACTTTTCCTCGCTGCGCACCGCCGATGAGGCAAAAGTCTTTTACACCAGCGGCAGCACTCCCCTCAATCCGCGCCTCACCCCACGCTCGCCGGGAGGGACAGCACCCGAAAAAGCGGCCACTCTCGCGGTTTCGGAAAGCGCCTGGACTTCCAATGCCGCCTCCCAGTGGATCAAGGGCAGCTTCAACGTGAACTCCACCTCGGTCGCCGCATGGAAAGCCATGCTCGCCTCGCTGGGCGACGCATCGATCCCGGTGCTCGACCCCACCAGCTCGAAGGAAAGCGAAGTCGATCCGACCGGCTACCCCATGCCGCGCAACCTCCGCGGCCTCGCAGGCCGGATCTCCGGTGGCGACACCAATCAGAATCGCTGGGCCGGATTTCGCGACCTCGAGGAAAAGCAGCTCCAAACCCTCGCCGAGGAGATCGTCGAGCAGGTCCGACTTCGCGGACCCTTCGCTTCCATGTCGGAATTCGTCAACCGCCGCCTGACGTCCGAGAGCGACAAGGCTTCCGGTGCCGGCACCCTCGAGATGGCCATCCGCGAGACCGACATCAACTCAAACTCCCGGGCTGCGAATCCCCGCATGGTGACCGCCGCCGATACCGCCGACTTCGGATATGCCAACGTCACCGCGGCGCTCGGCGACACCGAAGAAGGTGCGAATTCCTTCCTCACCCAGGGCGACCTGCTGGAGGCCTTGGGCGCGTCCCTGACCGTGCGCTCCGACACTTTCGTCGTCCGTGCCTACGGCGACACCAAGGACGCGAAGGGAAACATCATCGCCAAGGCCGTCTGCGAAGCGGTCGTCCAGCGCGTGGCTCCCTTCGTCGATTCCACCGACGCGCCGGAAAAGGTCCAGGCGGCTCTTGGCGACCAAGCCCGCGCGATCGGCTCGCTGACCGAACTGAACCGCCGCTTCGGCCGCCGCTTCGAGGTCGTCAGCATGCGCTGGCTCTCCCCGGAAGAGGTTTGACAAGCGCCGCCCGCCCGAAACTTTCTTCCGCCGATGAAGTGCTTCCGATTCCTCGCCGTGGCCTGCGCCTCACTCGCCACGCTTGTCCCATCCCTGAGCGCCCAGGACGCCCGCAAGGTCAAGCTGCGGACACTCTGCTTCGAACACGTCGGCGAGATCCGGAAGGTCCTGCTTGTCGGGTCGGATGACAAGACCGTCGAAGTCGACCTCTTCACCAGCGGCTTTTCCGACGAGATCGAGGCCACTGTCAGCGGGCCCGAGCTCCGCTTCGCCATCGCCTCCACCGACGCCGCCGGCAATGCCGCGCTCAAGACCGTGGCAAGCGGCAAGGCGGCTGCCGGCACCCGCCAGCTCGCGGTCTTTCTCCCCGGCACGAAAGAGGGCACGCCCTACCGACTGATAGTCATCGATGACTCCGAAGAAAAGTTCCCCCTCGGCACCACCCTCGCCTTCAACTTCGCGTCCGTGCCGGTCCGCTTCGCAATCGGGGAACACTCCAGCGACCTCAAGCCCGGCGGTCAGGCGCTCATCCCCCAGGCCAGGAAAGTCAACGAGATGAACCAGTGCAACGTGGTCATTTCCTTTGCCGACAAGACCGACAAATGGATCCCGGTAAACAATACCCGGTGGCTTTCCTTGCCGCAGGAGCGCGCGCTTGCGATCGCTTTTATCCACCCCGTCACCAAGCAACCGACCGTCAACAGCTACCGGGAAACCCCGCCGTGGAAGCTCCCCAAGCTCTGAATCCCGGCACAAATCCGGAAATTTAACGCTACCGGATTTGGCCGGACGGGTTTAGTTGATCACATGAAACCACGCGGATCATCCGTCATCCTTCTTCTCGCCGTGCTCGGCGGTGGAATCGCCGGGTGGCTCTTGACTCGCACGACGATCCCGGAGGAGGCCCCGCCCGTGGCCGTAAAAACACCGGAAGCACCGCGCCTCTCCGATCCCGCCCCGAAAACCAGCAAGCTCGGCAAACGGGAGCGCGGCATGGTCCGCGACGGCGAAGCGGCCGAAGCCGGGGCCCTGCAGAACCAGCGCTCGCTGAGGTTCTCCGATCGCGATGCCTACGACCGCTTCCTCGCCGCCGCCAAGGGCAAGGGCATCGCCATCCTGGGATCCATCGACCGCCTCAATGCCCTTCATGTCGGCTTCCTCTCGCTCGATGAATTGAACGCCCTGCTCGATGGCTGCGAAGAGGCTGGCTTCATCTTCCCCGTCTCCCTTCCCACCCCGAAGACCGAAGGCGTCCAGGAAGGTGCCGTCGGCTTTGGCGAAAGCCTGCTCACCTGGCTCGGCATCACCGGCGACAATTCCAGCTACGGCGCCGGGGTCAAAATCGCGATCCTCGACACCGGCTCGACCCTCGCCGGTGCCCGCAACCAGTTTCTCGTCGCCCCTCCCGCTGACCCTGCCAATTGGAACGGGCACGGCACCGCGGTGGCGGACCTCATCCTCCAGATCGCCCCCTCCGCCGACCTTTACTCCTGGCGGGTCGCGAACGACGAAGGCCAATCGAACAGCTTCCTGCTCGCCCAAGGTATCCTCGCCGCGGTCGATGCCGGCGTCGATGTGATCAACATCTCGATGGGCTCCTACGGCAATTCGGCGATTCTTCGCGACGCCGTCGAAACCGCCCTCGAAGCGAAGGTCATGATCTATGCCTCCGGCGGCAACGAAGGCTACGAACAACTCGCCTACCCCGCGGCTTACGAAGGCGTTGTCGGTGTCGGTGCGGTCGATGCCAACGGAAGCTATCTCAATTTCTCCAATACCGGCAACGTCACGATGACCGCGCCTGGTCTCGATCTCGTCACCGCCTGGACCGGCGGCGAGAGCGTCTATTTCACCGGCACCTCGGCCAGCTCCCCGATCGGCGTCGGCGTGCTGGCGGCCGCGATGTCCCAAGGTAGCCATCGGATCAGCTCCAGGCAGGCCTACGATCTGGTCACCGGAAACCTCAACGAAGCCGGCGCGCCCGGTCTCGATAACTACTACGGCATCGGCATGGTCGACCTCGGCCGGGTTCTCCAATCCGGCCAATCCGGCATCACCGACGCGGCCATCGCCTCGAACTTCATCAGCACCGGTAACGGTGGGAATCCCCAGCTCCAGGTGACCGTCCAGAACCGCGGCACCACCACCCTGGTCAATACCCCGGTGGAAGTCACCACGCCGGCAGGAACTACTACCCTCAACATTACCACGCTCCAAGCCGGCGATATCGCGACCTTCAACCTGCCCTTGTCCTTCACCGGCGGAAGCGCCGTGATCCAGTCAAAGGTGCAGGTTTCGGGTGGCATCAATGACCTGAAGCCTTCAAACAACCGGCGGACCGATGTTTATACCCCGCCCGCGACCACGGATTGAAGCGCTGCTGATCGCCACGATGCTGGGCACTTCCCTGGCGGCGGAAATGCGGGTCGCCCCGAATGCCGGCGCGCCAGCTGTCAACCAGTTGAGCATTTCCGGAAATGCCTGCGGTCCGGCTGCCCTGCTCGCCTCGTTCCGTTGCGGCAACCAGGCCTGGCAACGGGCAAGCACCGCGCTGGCCGGCACTACCGATCGCGAGCAACTCCGCCACTGGATCCGCCACCACGGCGCACGGCCCTCCACCACCTTGAAGGGACGACTCCGCTGGTCCTCCAATGGCATCAACGTCGAGGATCTGGTCGCGGCGGCCAATGAGATGAACCGGCCGCTGTTTCTCCCGCCGCTGCTCCACGACGATCTCTTCCTCCGCTCCGGGGAAAAGCCCGAGGCTCTGCTCCGCCGGACCCGCGAACGCTTCGACCGATCCCTCGACAAGGGCATCCCGCCGATCCTCAGTCTCCGCCGCTTCGTGCTCCGCAAAGGAGCTTGGACCGCAGTCCAAGGCCACTTCGTGACCGTCACCGCGGTCCCCCGCAAGCTGGCTCGCGGCGAGTCCGCTTTCACGTTCCATTACCTCGATCCCTGGGGCGGGAAGCGCTGCGAAGGAACCCTCGGCCTGCCCCGGCAAACCATTCTCGCCCAAGCCGGGCAGACGCCGCCCTGCCTCGAAGCCGTCGTGCCCGCCGCGCTCATCGGTAGCAGCACGGTCCGCCGCGGCGAGATCACCACCGTGGTGCCTGCCGCCGTGATCGGCCGCTGGTGAGCGTCGGCGCGTTTCTCAATAGTGCTTGAAGCGACCTTTCGGCCACCACCAGGCCTGCCACATCGCACGCCGCACGGCTCCACGTGTCACCTTGACCTTCGGCCCCATCGCCCGGTCGAGCTTCAGCAGGTCGATCGTGCCCTGTCCGATCAAGGCGGGCAGCACCGATGCCGCCCGCAGCCGGCGCATCTTCAGCCGCGAGGAATAGCGGAGTCCCGATTCCAACCAAACACCGGCATGCTTCAGCCAGACCGCGCGGGATTCCAAAAGGGCCGCCGGATCGAGCGGATCCGCCACCGGCAGATAGCAACGGCCCTGCTCGAGATCCTCCGGCATGTCCCGCAGGATGTTCAGCAATTGCAGCCCCATCCCGTAGCGCACCCCGAGCGCGTCGAGGTCGTCCGGAGCGGAATCCGAGAAGCGATCTCCCAGCGTCAGCAGCCCGATCCGCGTCCAAAAACCGCCGACGCAGCCTGCCACCCGGTAACAATAGTCCTCCAGCTCCTCCTCGTTCTTCAACGCCCGCGGCTTCGCCTTTGCCACCTCATCAAAACGGACCAGATCCAGGCGCTGGCCGCTGATGATGGTCTCGACGGTCTTGCGCACCGCGTCGGACTGCAGTTCCTCCAGCGAAGCCAGTTCCGCGAAACAATCGTCCAGCCGCTCTAACAGCACCCTTTCGCCTTCATGTTTCTGACAACGGATGAAAGCCTGCAGGCCATCTCGCCGCCATCCCGCCCCCTTGCCCTTGAGTTCGTCCGCGAAGCCATCGAGCAGCTCCAACCGGTCATCGACCGGCACCCCCGCGGTATCCGCCAGCGTGTCGCTGGCCCGGGCCAAAAGGTATCCCGTAGCGGTCGCGGGCCGCATCGGCTTTGGCAACATCCTCAAGCTCACGTAAAACGAGCGGGAGACGCTGCGGAGCACTTGCCGGTCGATTCTTTCCACCCGAGGGAGAGAGCCTCAGCCGACGCGCCCCATCAAGCCTCAAGTCACAACTCGTTGAGGCGTTGCTGACTCCACTCCATCCCTTCCTTGTATTCCTCGTTCTGCGGCCGCTCGCGGTTGAGCTGGGCCCACACCGCCACCGCTTCCCGGTAAACCGACTCCGCCATCTCCTTCTTCTCCGCCCGCTGCGCCGCATGGCCCAAGTCGCCCAGCAGGTAGCCAAGGGAACGGCGAACTTGCTCGGCCCGCACGAAGTCGTCATCGCTCGACGCCAGCTTTCGCATCAAATCGGCACCGCGGGTCTGCAACTCGATCTCGTCCTCCCGCTTGCCATCCGCCCCGCTCATCCGGCCTTTCTGCCACAGCAACATCGCCAAACGATACTTCGCCGTCGGATCCGCCGATTCGCCGACCGCGATCCGCTCCACCAGCAGGATCCCTTCTTCGATCAGCTTGAGCGCCTGCTCAGGCTCCCCGCGGTCCCGCAAGATACCCGCCATCAACCAGCGCTGCGCCGCCAGTCGCGATCGAACCTCGGCCCGGTCCGGCCACTGCCGCATCAGCTCTTCCAGCAGCTTCACTGCCGACTTCGAGGTCGCCTCGGCAGATGCCACATCCCCGGAAAGCAGCGCCGCCTCCGCCATCGCACCATAGCACCCGGCCAGGTCCAGCCGCAGTTCGAGATTGCCCGGATCCTGCTTCAAGAGCCGCAACAGTTCCTCGGAAGCCAGCGTCCGGACTTCCCTCGCATCACCCATCTGGCCGATCCCGTCGAGGATGGTGGCCGAGGAAAAGTAGCACGCAGCCAGTTCCGACCGCAGCACCGCCACATCCGGCCGCCGGTCGGCCAGCCGGTTGAGCGACCGGGTCGCCCCGAGCAAGCGCTCCAGCGCCAGCGCGTCGTTGCCCGCCGCCGCCAGCAGTCTCGATTCATGGGAATCCAGCACCGCCAGTAGTTGCTGCACGCGGTCGCCATCGACGTCCACCTGAGGCAACGCCTGCAGTGCTTTCCGCGCCGACTCGAAAGCATCCAAGGCCAGGGGATCGTTCCGTTCCTGAAACAAGAGCGCGAGCAGCATGCGATCCGTCGCGAGTCGCAAGTCGAGATCAGGACCGGCGGGCAGGTCGCCGGCGGAATCCAGTGCTTCCTGCATCCGCTGCGCCGCCGCCGTCGAATCTCCCTTGGCCAACGAAATTTCCGCCAGTTGCAGTCGTGCCCGCGCCCGCTCTTCCTTCAACGGCCCGACCTCCGCGGTCCGCGTGATGAAATCCTGGAAGTAGAGCTCGAGCCGCTTGAGTCGCTGCTCCCGCCCGTCGAGCGGCGGTAGTTTCCGATGTCCCTTCTCCATCGCCCAAGCGAACAACCGATCGCCGGTCGCTCTTGATTCCTCAAGCCGCGCCAACCACAGATCCTTCTCGTATTGGAGCACCTTCCGCTCCTTTTCGAGCGTCTCCTCAGCCCGAGTCTTCCCGTCTTCCGCGATTTCCTCGGCCGACTTCAACCGTGCCACATCCTCCCGCCGCCCGGCTTCCTCGGACTCCAAACCGGACTTCGAGACCCGCCACAGCCCGGACAACACGATCACCGCCCCGGCCAGCAGCCCCGCCGCCACGTTGGCCCGCCAAGCATTCCGCCGCGCCGCCCGATACTGGTCGAGCACCGCGTCGCGCTGTTTCTCCGCCACCGCCGCCTGCTCCGCCGCTTCAAAGCCGCGCAACACCTCGCCCGCATTCGCCGGCCGCACGGCGGCATCCAGCGACAAGCAGCGGTCGAGGATTTCCCGATAGGCCAGCTCCAGGGGGGTGGCCGCGGCATCCGGCCACTCGAAATGCGGCTGGCTTTCGAGCGCCTTCGCCACCTGTTTCAAATTCGCGGCGATCCCGTCCTTACGGGTCTTCCCCGGCTGCGGCGCGACTTGGTCGAAGGTCGCCGTGCATCGCGGGAACGCACCGGTCAGCACCCGGAAAGAAATTACCGCGAACGAAAAAACATCCCTCCGGTATCCCTTCTCCCGCAGGTATCCGTCGGGGTCCCTGAGCTGGTCAGGCGGCTGATAGAGCACCGCGTCGGTGTATTCCAAACGGCTCACCCCCGGCATGTTCCCCAGCGCCCAGTCGGTCAGCACCGCCCGGCCGGAATCATCAAAGAACACGTTCCCCGGCTTCAAGTTCCCATGAGCCACCTGCCGGTCGTGCAACCCGGCCAAAGCGCGTAAAATTTCCATCACCACCGGCCACGAATCCTCTCCGGGAAACCGCTCCAGCCGATGCTGCAACGAACGCGGCACCAGCACTCCGTCCTGCTCGTCTTCGAACAGCCGCGTCACCCGCAGGATCTGCTTGCCGCGGTAGTCCTCGCTCAACTCCTCCACCACCCCCGCCGGCCAGCCGCCCTCCTCAAGCCTCAGCGTCGCTTCCTCCAGCAGCAGTCGGTTCACCGCAGTCTCAACAAAAATCTTCACCGCCACCAGCTCACCCGCCGCATTCCGGGCCCGATAAACCCGCCCGCAGGCTCCGGCCCCGACCAGTCCAAGCACCTCAAGTTCACGCACATCCGGCAACCGCATGAGCTCACCATGGCGATTTCACCCGATCTCGCCAACCCCTCAGTTTCCGGCTGATTTCATTTCGTCCGTGTGAAATACTTCCCCCCTCTCACCGCGTATTTCCTCGTCGCCAACCTTTCCTGCCCATGAAACCCACCTGCCCCGGCAATCCGCTCGACCGCTATTCGTCCCGTCGCGAGTTCCTCCAAGTCGGCCTGCTCGGCGGGCTGGGATTGACCCTGCCGCAGTTCTTCCGCCAGCAGGCGCTGGGGGCCCAGAAGTTCTACGAAACCCGCGAAGGGGTCGCCAAGGGCATCATCCACATCTTCCTCCCGGGCGGCATGGCCCACCAGGAATCCTTCGACCCCAAGCCTTTCGCCCCGGCCGAATACCGCGGCCCTTTCGGTGCGATCAATACCAAGATCCCCGGTGTCCAGTTCGGCGAAAAGATGAAGGACCTCGCGGCGATCGCCGACAAGCTGACGGTCATCCGCTCGATGTCCCACGGCGAGGCCGCCCACGAGCGCGGCACCCACAACATGTTCACCGGCTACCGGCCCTCCCCCGCACTGGAATACCCTTCCTACGGGTCGGTCATCTCCCATGAGCTCGGTTCCCAGAACAATCTCCCCCCCTACGTCTGCGTTCCGAATGTCCCGAACGAATTCGCAGGCTCAGGCTACCTGTCCTCCGCCTACGGGCCTTTCGCGCTCGGCTCGGATCCCGCCCGTGGCGACTTCAAGGTGCGCGACCTCAACCTGCCCGTCGGCTGCGACGAATTCCGCTTCTCGCGCCGCCGCTCGCTGCTCGAAACGGTCGACTACCATTTCCGTTCGCTGGAGAAATCCGACGCCATCGACTCGATGGACGCCTTCTACCAGCATGCCTACAAGCTGATCTCTTCCGAAAAGGCCCGCGAAGCCTTCAACCTCAAGGCCGAACCCGACGCCATCAAGGACGAATACGGCCGCACCGAAGCCGGCCAGCGGATGCTCCTCGCCCGCCGCCTGATCGAGGCCGGCACCCGCTTCGTCTCCCTGACCGTCGGCGGCTGGGATCACCACGACAACCTCAAGGGCGGCATCGAGAAGCAGCTCCCGCCGGTCGACAAGGCCATCGCCAGCCTCATCCGCGACCTCGAACGCCGCGGCATGCTCGAGTCCACCCTCGTCATGGTCACTTCCGAATTCGGCCGCACGCCGAAGATCAACCCGACCGGCGGCCGCGACCACTGGCCGAACGTCTTCTCCGTGATGATGGCCGGCGGCGGCTTCAAGCAAGGCTATGTCCATGGTTCCTCGGATGCCCTTGGCGGCGGGGTCGATACCGATGGCATCACCGTCACCGACCTCTCGACCACGATCTACAACCAGATCGGCATCACCGGCGACAAGGAGCTGATGGCTCCCGGCGGACGCCCCATCGAGATCGTCGACGGCGGCCAGGTGCTCGACGCCCTCCTCGCGAAAAAGGCATGAACCTTCTTCAAAACCGTGGCTGGCGCGCCTCGCGCCAGTCCGTCCAGGGAGCATCTCGCTCCCTGTCTCCAGTTCGTTTCGCCGAGCGAATTGCCCACCTCACTCTGGTCTCTTGCCTCTGGTCTCTTGCTTCTCCAACGGCCCACGCCGGCTTCACCCCGGAACTCAATCTCATCGAGCCCCGCGGCGGCCAGCGCGGGACCGAACTGGAGATGCACTTCCACGGCGACCGGCTCGATGGACTCCAAGAGCTTCTCGCCTACCAGCCCGGCATCGTGGTCCGCGGCATCACGGTCGAGAACGGGAAACACGCCTCCGCGAAGATCTTCATCAAGCCCGACGCCCCGCTCGGCGAGCACCAGTTCCGGGTGCGCACCGGCGGCGGGGTCAGCTACCTCCGCTCGTTCTTCGTCGGCCAGTTCCCGACCGTGAACGAGGTCGATCCCAACGACACGCCGGAACAGGCGCAGCGGATCGAGCTCAACACCACTGTCCAGGGCGTCGCCAAGGCCGAGGATCCCGACTACTACGTCTGTAGTTTGAAAAAGGGCCAGCGTTTCAGCGCCGAAGTCGAAGGCATGCGGCTCGGCCGGGCGATGTTCGACACCTACGTCGCCATCGTCGATCCCAAGGGCTTCGAGATCGCCTCCTGCGACGATGCCCCCCTGCTCCGCACCGACTCCTTCGTCTCGGTCGTCATCCCGGAGGATGGCGACTACCGCGTGCTGGTCCGGGAGGCCGCCTACGAAGGCTCCGATGTCTGCCAATACCGCGTCAGCATCGGCACCTTCCCCCGCCCCACCGCGGTTTTTCCGAACGGCGCCAAGCCCGGCGAGACGGTCGAGTTCAAGTTCATCGGCGACCCCGCCGGCGATTTCACCGAGTCGGTCACGATTCCCGCCGACGCCGGTGGCCGCTTCCTCCTTTTCCCGGCGCGCGACGGCATCCACGCCCCGTCCCCGCTGTGGATCAAGGTTTCCCCTCTCGCGGCGGCTGCCGAAGCCGAGCCGAATGCCAGCGCCAAGCAAGCCAGCAAGGCACCCGACCTTCCCTGTGCCGTCCACGGCATCATCGGCGCGGAACTCGACAACGACTTCATTTCCTTCAAGGCGGCCAAGGGCGAAAACCTCACCTTGAAAGTGCTCGCCCGCGGCCTCCGCTCGCCGCTCGATGCCTTGCTGGCGGTGCGCGATGCCAAGGGCAAGAACCTCGCCAGCAACGACGACCTGGGCGGTCCCGATCCGGTCCTGCAATGGACCGCTCCCGAAGCCGGCGAGTATTTCGCGGTGATCCGCGACCAGCTCCAGCGCGGTGGTCCGGACTTCACCTACCGCCTCGAGATCACCCGCCGCGATCCGGCGATCGCCGCCTCGCTCCCGGTCGTGGAGCGCAACAATTCCCAGAAGTGGAAAGTCATCAACGTGCCGCGCGGCAACCGCTACGCTGCGGTGGTGAATTTCACCCGCGAGAACATCGGCTGCGATCTCAATTTTGAACCCGAGTCGCTGCCCGCCGGGGTCGCGATGAAAGCCCCGCTGATCCACAAGTCGGTGAGCGCCGGACCGGTGGTCTTCGAAGCCGCCGCCGATGCCGCGGTGGCCGGCACCCTGCACCGTTTCAAGGTGAAGTCAGCCGGTGGCGCCGCGCCCTTGGAAGGCCTGCTGCGCGATGTCGTCAATCACGTCGAGGTGAACAACCAGGGCGCCTACCATTCCGCCGAAAGCGACCGCGTCGTGGTCGCGGTGGTCGACGAGGCCCCCTTCCAGCTCGAACTCGAAAGCCCTCCCGTGCCGATCGTGAAGAACGGCACCCTCCAGCTCAAGGTCAAGGCCCTGCGCAAGGAGGGCTACAAGGAGGCCATCACCTTGCGCTTCCTGTGGAATCCGCCCGGCATCGGCACCCCGGTTACGGTCGCCCTGGCAGCCGACCAGAACGAGGCGCTTTATGAGGTGAATGCCAGCGCCGACGCCGCTCCCGGCGAGTGGCAGGTCTGCATCCTCGGCGAAGCGAACACGCCTCAAGGCCCCGTCATGGTTTCCACCACGCTGGTCCCCTTGCGGATCGCCGATCCTTACCTTGGCATGACCATCGACATGGCCGCCACCGAACAAGGCAAGCCGACCACCATGATCTGCAAGGTCGACTACGCCACCGCATTCACCGGCAATGCCACCGCCGAACTGATCGGACTCCCCCACGGGGCCAAATCCCAGCCGGTCCCCTTCCCGCACGGCCAGGCCGAGGTGCTTTTCCCGATCGAGATCGCCGGCGACGCGACCGTCGGCAAGCACACCGCCCTTTTCTGCCGCGTGACCATCCCGGAGAACGGCCAGACCATCCTCCATCAAATCGGCCAAGGCGGCACCCTGCGCATCGACAAGCCCGCCGCCAACACGCCCCCGCCACCGCCTGCGGCCCCGGCGGTTGCCAAGACTGAAACGCCGGCTGCCGCACCCGCACCCGCGGAAAAGCCCTTGTCCCGACTGGAGCAACTCCGGAAGCGGAAGTAGCTCAAGGCGGATCGTGGGGAGGGCCTTGGAGCGGTCCCTGGAAAGGAAGTTGAGAGTGGATGGTTGATAGCTCAACCGGAAGAATCCACGTCGGAATGGAACCTCATTCTCCGGGTGAACCAGGAATCCGGCACCAGCTTCTTATTCTGAACTATCAACAATCAACTATGGACTCTCAACTCGGTTTTTAGGTTCACGGGTTTGCCGGATGTTCTTCAGTGCGGCAAAAATTCGGGGGACGGCCAGCGAACCCACTCAGGTCCACCCGCCGTCCCCCATCCCTCTTCTGTCGAAGAATCTATTGTTGGTCGCCCTCAGGCATCCAGCCTCAGCGCCGCCTTCTGTGCCGCGGTGCGGGCCTCGCCCTTGGCGTTGGCGGCGACATCCTCGCTGCTGGTGAGGCGCATGCCGACCGGCTTGGAAACGCCGAACTCCTCCATCGTCACGCCATACATCACGTCGGCGCGGGCCATGGTGCGCTTGGAGTGGGTGACGATGATGAACTGGCTGTTGTCGATGAATCGGTCCAGCACCTTGACGAAGCGGTTGATGTTCGACTCGTCGAGCGGCGCGTCGAGCTCGTCGAGCACGCAGAACGGGCTCGGCTTGATCATGTAGATCGAGAACAGCAGCGCGACGGCGGTCATCGAGCGCTCGCCACCGGAGAGCAGCGAAATGCTCTGCAGCTTCTTGCCCGGCGGCTTGGCGATGACTTCGATGCCGGACTCCAGCGGATCGTTCTCGTCGATCAGCATCAGGTCGGCCTGCCCCTTCTCGCCGAAGAGCTCCTTGAACATGTCGCGGAAGTTCAGCTTCACCTGGGCGAAGGTCTCGCTGAAGCGGCGCTGGGTCTCCTCGTTGATCTTGTCGATCACTTCGATCAGGTTCGCTTTCGAGCTGACCAGGTCGTCGTAGTTCGAGCGGACGTCGTTGAAGCGCGCTTCGAGTTCCTCGTATTCCTCGATCGCATCGACGTTGACCGGACCCATCGAGTCCAGGCGGCGCTTGAGTTCGCTGACGATCGACTCGACGAAGTTCCAATCCGGCTCGCCCGTCATCTCGCCAGGAAGCACCGGGATCTCGTCGACCGACTTGGAAGCATCGACCACGATGATCGCCGGTTCTTCGTCCTCGCTGTCCTCGCTCTCGACAAAGGTCTGCCGCCCGCCGCCGGCCCGCTGGGCCTTTTGCGAGGCGATGCAGGAAAGCAGCGCGTGGGCGTCCGGCTCGAAGGCCGAAAGTTCGACCTGATGGCGCTCGAGAATCGTGGTGACCAGGCTTTCGAGGCGGAGCTCGATTTTGGTGATCGCCACCTCTTCGCGGCCGCGCTGGTCGGAAGCCTTCGAGTAGCGGCGGCGGGACTCGGTCAGCTCGGCCTCCGCCTTGTCGATCGCTTCGATCAGCTCGTTGCGGCGGCCGGCGCGGGACTCGATCTCGGTGGCCAGATCCTCTGCTTCGGCCTGATGCGTCTCGACCTCTTCAGCCAAGCGCGCGTTCTCGGCAGCAGCGGATTCGATGCGCTGGACGAAGGACTCGATCTCCGTCTCGCGGCGGATCGATAGTTCGCGCAGCTCGCTGAGGCGGGCCTCCATCGGCTGCTGCTGGGCCTCCGCGGCCTGCTTGGCCTGGCGTTCGACCGCCAGCGAGGTGCGCAGCTCGTTGAGTGCCTGGGCCAGCTCGGCTTCGTCGCGCTGCGAGCTTTCGACCTGCGACTGAAGGCGGCGCTGGTCTTCCTCATGACCTTCCAGCCGCTCGCGGGCCATCGCCAGCTCACCTTCCAAAGTACTACGGTTGTCGTGGACGACCTGCTCGCGGCTTTCCAGCTCGCCGCGCTCCCAGCGGACGTTCTCGAGCTTGGTCTGCACGCTCCCGACCTCGCGGGTCGCGAGGGTGAGCTGGCCTTGCAGGGTGGAAAGCTCGACCTTGTGGCGCTGGACGCGCTCGCGGCTGGTTTCGACTTCTTCCTGAAGCTGCGAAAGCTGGGCTTCCAGATCGGTGACCCGCTGGCGGGCGGCGGCTTCAGCTTCGGTCAGGCCGGCGACTTCGGTCTCGAGGTCGCGGACTTCGTTCTGCAGCTCCAGCACCGAAACGTTGCCCTCGCCGGCATCGCCGCCGTGGATCACGCCTTCCGCGCCTAACAACTCGCCGGCCTGGGTGACCATCGTCACGTCGGGCATCGCCGCATGGAGGCGCAGGGCGGTCGCGAAATTGGGGACGATCAGGACTTTCTCGAGCAGCTTCTCGATCACGCGGGACACCCGCGGATCCGACTTCACCTTGTCGAGCGCCCAGCCGACGGCACCTTCCGGCACCGCTTCCATCTGGGTGCTGACCGAATGGCCGACGAAGGTCTCCGGCAGGATCGCCGCCTGGCCGAGACGTTTCTCGGTGAGGCGCGAGATGATCGCGTCGGCCAGCTTTTCATCGGCGACCAGCACCGCCTGCAAATGACCGCCGAGCGCGGTCTCGATCGCCCGGGCACAGGAGCGGTCGGCCTCGATGAAGCCGGCCAGCACACCGTGGATGCCCGGCTTGAAGCGCTCCGCGTCGTCGAGGCCATCGAGCACCTTGCGGGTGCCCTTCTTGAAGCCTTCACCGCTGGCAACCAGCTGGCGGACGACCTGGAAGCGCGACGCGCGCTGGGCGAGCAGCTTGTTGGCCTCGATCGCCGCGGCACGCGAGGCATCGAGGTCGCCGCGGGTGTGCTGATAGGTCCGCTCGGCCTTCTGGAACGCCTCTTCCAGCTCCGCGCTGCGGGCGGAGTGCTCGTCGAGTTCGGCGACGATGCGGTTGCGCTGTTCGAAAGTTTCCTCGCTCTCCAGCGTCAGCCGCTGTTCCTCGTCGGCCAGCATTTTCGCGCGTTCGCGGCTGGTTTCGAGCTGGGCCATCGAGCTTTCGATGCGGGCCTGGGTGGAAGCGATGATGGTCTGCGCGCGGTTCGCTTCGGCGCGGGCTTCGCGGAGCTGGGTCTCGATCTCCTCGCGTCCGCCGCGGGCCATCCGGGTCCGCTCGTCCTGATCGGCGAGCTGGATTTCCTGCTCGGCAATGCGCCGCGCGAGCTGCTCCAGCGCCTCGTTGGCGGCGACCACGTCGAATTCCTGCTGTGCGAGCTTCTCGCGGGTCGTCTCGATCTCCTCGCGGTTTTGCGAAATCCTGCCTTCCAGCTCGGCCTTGCGCTCTTCGTTGAAAGCGACGCGGCCCTGCGCGGCGGCGAGCTGGTTGCGGTGGGCGTTGAGCTGCTGGCGGAGGTCGGCGAGCTCCTGCTCGAAATTGCGGGCGTCAAGGCGCGCGTCGGCCACCGCTTCCTCCTTCGGCGCCATCAGCCGCTCGAGTTCGGCCTCGGTCGCTTCAAGCGAGCGGATCGAGGTCCGCAGTTCGTCGCGCTCCGCAGTGAATTCAACAAAGCGCTTGTGGCCGAGGTGGGTGTCGAGGATCCGCACGTCGCCGGCCAGCGATTGGTAGCGGCGGGCCTTGGCGACCTGGCGCTTGAGCGAATTCATCCGGCGCTCCTGCTCGGCGAGCACGTCCGATACCCGTAGTAGATTCGCCTCGGTGAACTCCAGCTTGCGCAGCGCTTCCTTCTTCTCGCGCTTGTACTTCGTGATGCCGGCGGCTTCCTCGAACACCATGCGGCGCTCTTCCGGCTTCGACGAAAGGATCTGGTCGATCTGGCCCTGTGCCATGATCGAGTAGGCGGTCCGGCCGATGCCGGTGTCCATCAGCAGGTCGTGGATGTCCTTCAAGCGGCACAGCGTGCCGTTGATCCGGTACTCCGATTTGCCGTCGCGGAAGACCCGGCGGGTCAGCGAGACCTCGTTGTAGTCGACTTTCAGCGCCTGCTCGCAGTCGGCCATCGTCATCGTCACCTCGGCCATGCCCAGCGGCTTGCGCTTCTCGGTGCCGTTGAAAATGACGTCCGCCATCTCACCGCCGCGCAAGGCCTTGGCGGAGGTTTCGCCGAGCACCCAGCGGATGGCATCGACCACGTTCGACTTGCCGCAGCCGTTCGGCCCGACGATTCCGGTGACGCCTTGGTGGAACTCGATCTTCGTCTTGTCCGCGAAGGACTTGAAGCCGTACATTTCCAGAGACTTGAGATACATTCGACAGAAGCAGGTTGGAGGTTCAGTCCGGGAGGGATTCCGGACGCTCGACAGCATAGCCAAGAATTCGCCCTCGGAAAGCCCGCGACCCCGATTCGTCCATATATTGTATAACCTTTCGAATTTTGATACCACCTGTGGAGCTTTGTGAACTTTAAGCTTCCTGAACCATTCTGCATCCCGGGCGACAGATTCAACGCTTGAGTTGTCTGACAAGGGGCTCTTTGCTCAGCCGCAGTCCAAGCCGCTCCTGCATGTCCGAATTCCTCACCGTTTCCCGCCCCGCCCACGATCAACTGGTGGAAGCCGCCTACCGCTCCCGCGGGTTCACCGCCGACGAGGCTGCGGAAGGGGCCAAGCTGGCCGCCGAGGCCGCCCGCCACGGCATCCGCACCCACCACGCGCTCAAGGCCTTGCACCTCGACCACCTGTTCGGCAGCGCGGTCGGCGGTTGCGTCCCCGGCGCGGAGATCGAGGTCGTGAAATCCCGCTTCCCCGGCTCGGAGATCTGGAATTCCAACCGCAAGCTTGGCCAGAGCGTCGCCTACCGGGCGATCGACCGCTGTATCGAGCTGGCCGACCAATATGGCATCGGGCAGGTCAGCGTGGACAATGCCTTCCACTACCTGTGGGGTGGCGGCTACGTGATGGAGGCCGCCGAGCGCGGTTACATCGCCTACACCAACTGCACCTCCGCCTTGTCCGAGGTGGTTCCATTCGGCGGCAAGTTCCCGACCCTCGGCACCAACCCGCATTCCTGGGGTTTCCCGACCACTGCCGCGCTCGGCTACCCGATCGTCAGCGACTGGGCGACCTCGGTGGTGGCGATGGGCCGCGTCCAGGCGCTGAAGCGCGAGGGCAAGATGCTCCCGCCCGACGCCGCGGTCGACAAGAACGGCAAGCCGACGATCGACCCGAATGAGGCGGTCTCACTACTGCCTTTCGGTGCTCACAAGGGCTACGCGATGTGCCTGATCAACGAGCTCTACGCCGGCCTGATCGGTGGCTCGCTGCCAACCCTGCGCGGCCGCCCGGCGCTCGCCCCGGCGGGTGAGAAAACCGGCACCGCCTTCTATTTCCAGGTCATCCACCCCGACGCGATTTCCGGCGGGGCTTTCGCCCAGGGCCGCGACCAGATGGAGAACCTCAAGGCGGTGCTGCAGGACGTCTTCGGCCACGGCAACGAGGGCTGCATCCTGCCCGGTCAGTTCGAAGCCCAGGCCCGCAAGCGCTCCGACGACGCCGGCGGCCTGCACTTCACTGCGGCGGAACTGGAAGAGTTCAAGGAACTCGCCGAGGAAGTCGGAGCGGCGCCGCTGGTGCCGATGTAGCACATCGTTGCACGTTGTGCGCGGGGGCGGGTCGCCACGCAGAGGTGCTACGAAGTCATCGGGTGGGGTCCGCCGCCCCCCCATCGCAACTTGCAAAGTTGCGCTACTTCCGCCGTCACCGGTCCGGCCGCCAGCACCCTTCCATCCAGCCTCACCACCGGCACCACCCCGCGGGTCGCCGAACTGACGAACACCTCTTCCGCAGCCGCCAGATCCGCCGCTGTTAGAGGCTGCTCTTCCACCGCGATCCGCGCCATCACGCGAGCCCGCATCGTCCCCGGCAGACAACCGGACGACAGCTGCGGGGTGAGCACCTGGCCTTCGCGCACCAGGAAAACATTCGCCGTCGCCGCCTCGCACAGCTCGCCGCGCGTGTTGAAGAACAATGCCTCGTCCGCCCCCGCCCGACGCGCCTGATCGAGCGCGACCAGATTCTCCGCGTAGGATGCGCACTTGATCCCCGAAAGCGGCGAGCGCTCGTTGCGGGGAAAGCCGGCCGTGACCAGTGTGACCGACTCCGGCGGCGGCGGGCAGGCCGCGACCGTGATCCACAAAAGGCCATGACTCCCCGGCTTCAGACAACGCAAGTCCCCCGCCCCGGCGCTCAGCGCCAGTCGGACCCGGGCACGGCCTTTGGAAAGGCCAGCCCGATCTAACAGACCCGTCATCGCTGCGCCGATCCCTTCTTCGCCAATCTTCCCCCCATCCAACCCAAGCCGCTCCGACCCCTCCTTCATCCGCGCCAGATGCAAGTCCAGCGCCACCGGCTGTCCCTCGAGCGCCAGCAAGGTCTCGAACACCCCCAACCCATGCGTCAGCCCGCGGTCCGCCGGCGATATCGCCAGCGGGCCCTCCAGGAATTCACCGTTGCACCAGATCCAGCTCACGCGGGGAGCGTGGCGAAGTAGCGCAACTTTGCAAGTTGCGTGCTGGGTGCGGCCGCTCTTCTCATCTAGGGTCGAAGCCTCCGAACACGTCGCTGTCCTGCTCTTCCGACGAAGGAGCGCACCCACACCACGGACCCTCAGCGAGTGGCGACCCGCGCACCGTCGCAACTTGCAAAGTTGCGCTACTTCGCTGCCGCGTTGCCGCCCCCCGCCATCTCCATTTCCAAAGTTGCGCTACTTCCCCCACCACCGATCATCGCCCCATTGAACTACCTCGCCCACCTGCTGCTCGCTGAAAACCACGCCGCCTCCCGCGTCGGCAATCTGCTCGGCGACTTCGTGCCCGGCCGGCCCGAATCCCTGCGCGGCTCCTTTCCCGACGCCGTCCTCCACGGCATCGTCCGCCATCGCGCGATCGACCGCTTCACCGACTCCCACCGGATCACCCTCAGCCTCAAGGCCTTCATCGACCCCAAAAGGCGGCGCTTTGCCGGGGTGATCACCGACATCCTCCACGATCATTTTCTCACCCGCCATTGGGACGGTCACTGCGACGTCCCGCTCGCCGAATTCACCGCCGCCTGCAACGCCGCGCTCCGCGAGCACGCCGCCATCCTGCCCTTGGAGCTCCGCGACACTCTCGAAGAACGGATCGCCGACAACTGGCTCGGCCGCTATGGCACGGAGGAAGGCCTCGACCAGGTCTTCCAGCGTGTCTCACGACGCAATCCCGGCTTCGCGCCGATCCATGACGCCATCGACGACCTCACCACGCACCGCGAAGTCTTCGAGAAAGCGTTCCACCAGTTCTTCCCCGATCTCCGCCAGTGGGTCCGCGCCCTCGGCTCCGAGGCGGATGCCGCCTTCTGACAGCGGCTGCGGCATTCCCCGCCCCTCGCAGCTTCAGCGATGTGCGGGTGCCGCAGCTTCCAAGGCTTGCGGCCAGATGCGCCAGCCACTCTATTGCGCCCTGCATCTCCTCATCATCTCCAAATCGCCCATGCGCGCCCTCATCTTCATCGCCGGCTTTCTCCTCTGCGGACTCGGAGCCCTCGCCTTTCGCATGTCCGGCGATCCCTCGCTGCTCCAAGGCGGTCTAACCCTTGGCGGCGGCTGGGTCATCTGCGGCCTCTTTTCCCTGCGGGCGAAATGGCACGGCATCATCGGCGCCGGGATGCTCGCCTTCCTCGGCGGACTGCGCTCGTTGCCCGCCCTCACCCAGCTCTCCAGCGGCGACCCTGCCGCGCCCTTCAACGTCGCCGCCGGCGTCTTGTGCGTGGTCGTCTTCATCGCCGCCGCCCGCACTTTGATGGCTGAACGACGCCGGCAGTCGATCGAAGCGCTCAAGGCCGGAGATGATGACAATACTTCCGCCGGTTAGCTTGAATCCCGGAGTGGAAACAACGAAAGGGACGAGACTTCAGAGAGCCGGAGTGATGGCCTCTTCGACCCTAAGGGTCTTCGGATTCCTTTCCCCCTGTCCTCACTTTCGCGGAATTTCGCCAATTTCGTTGTTCTCATTCTTCCTTCCGGAATGCACCGCCGCTTCAACGATCCGCCGCCGGACCATCGAGCACCTTCCTCGCCATCGCCCGTCGCGCCGTCCACAAATTCTTAACCAGCCAGCAGCACGTCAGGATCGCGACAAAGAGCCAGAACCGGAAAGCCCGTGGCATCGCCCGGGCAAGTCCTTCCGGCAACTCCGCCAGCGATAGCAAGCTCGACGAGGCATAGACCGGCAGGCTGAGCGGCGACATCCCGATCAGCCAGACCGCGACCGGCGCGAGGTTCTCGCTCACCGCCATCACCGCACCGATCATGACCGGCACCACCCCGACAAAGATCGCCGTGAGGGTCACATAACGGCCCCCTCTCGCCTCTAACAGCGCCTGGTAGCCGACCCCGGCGGAAAGCAGCACCGCGGCGAACAGGCCGAAAACTCCGATCGGCACCTCGTGCCCCGGGAACCAGCGCGACTCAACCAAGCCGCGGGTGAACAGGAACCAGCCGCCGGCCCCGGCGAGCGCCATCACGATGGCCGCCCAGAACCCGGTCGCCGCGTCCGAGAAGAACGAAAGCGAGGTATCGCCCTGCTTGCGCACCCGCCGCCAGCCGCGGAGCTGGGAGTCGGTGGAAGGGGTGACGATCGCCACCAGGATGAAGATCAGCACCAGCGTGACCAGGCCGTAGATCCCCGACATCGCCACCGCTTCCATCGGCTCCGGCGGTCGGGACTGGACCACCCGGACCATCCGGGTAAAGGCCCGCGACGGGAACAGGCTGCCGGTTTCGATCAGCGGCAGCGCGTTGCCGAGCAGCAGGGTCTGGATCCAGATGAAGAATCCGGTGGCCCAGGTCTTCCCTAACAGGTGCGACTCCCCCCGCCGCCACTTCCGGCACAGCATCACCACGAAGGTCAGGATCAGGCCGCCCTGCGAGAAGACGGTGAAGACCGTTTCCGAGAAATCGAGACCGAAGAACTTCACCGTCGGCGCGAGCTTCTGGATCGACTCGACCGCCGCCCCGACGGTCTTCGGCAGCAGCCCGGGCAGGCTCTCCTCCACCACCGGCGTGATCGTCAGATACTTGAAGAACACCAACCCGAACTTGGCCATCTGCGGGATGACGGTGTAGAGGCAGAAGACCAGCCCGATCGACGCGAGGAAGGCCCAGCGGCGGTTCTTGGCCACGGTGCCGGTGAGCAAACCGGTAAAATGATAAGTCAGCGTGGAGGTGAACACGACCGAGTACAACGGCAGCCAGACCTGCCACGCGACGCCGCCCGTCCACAGCGCCCAGCCGGTGAAGGGCAGCGTTGTTAGAAACATCACGTATTCCCGCACCGGCAGCCCGAAGAGATAGCCGAGGACCTTCGACAGCGGCGACATCGGGATCAGCCGCTGGTAGTCGATCACGCCCTCGTCGCGCTCCGCCGTCATGCCGCCCGCGGTTTGGGCGGTGCCGAAGACGAAGAGGATGACGCCTTGGAGAAAGAGCAGCGGGATGATGACCGAGCGCGCCGCATCGGAAGGGTCCAGGCCGCTGCGCAGACTCACGGCACGGACCATCGTTACGATGAAGCCGGCGATCAGCACGGTGACCAGCAGCGACACCCCGAGCCCCTGCGGCCTCAGGCGGGATCGGCAGTAGCGGCGGAACACCGGATTGCTCCAGATTTTCCAGGCCGGGTGGCGGGCAGGCGGATGGGGGTTCATGGGCGGCGGTTGGATTCGGCGACTTCCACCAGGATGTCCTCGAAAGAGGAGCGCTTCTCTTCAAAGGCCCGCACCCGGATGCCGAGGCGGATCATGCCTTCCATCAGGTCGGCCTGGGCCTCGTCGGTGCCTTTGAAACCGAAGATCACCTGGTTGAGGTCGATCCGCAGGTCGTGGACGGCGTGCTGCGCGCACAGCCACGACGCGGCTTCTTCCTGCCGGCCGAGCAAGGTGGCGGTGAGCGTCCGCTCGGTGCTGCCCATTTGCTGGCGGACCTCGTCGACCGTGCCCGAGGCGAGCAAACGGCCGCGGTTCATCACGCACAGCGAGGTGCACATCTCGGCGAGCTCGCTGAGGATGTGGGAGCTGACAAAGACGGTCGCGCCGGTCTTCGCCAGCCGCCGCAGCGCGTTGCGCAGGTCGCGGCGGGCCAGCGGGTCGAGCCCGCTCGCCGGTTCGTCGAGAATGAGCACGCGCGGCCGGTGGAGCAGCGTCTTCGCCAGCACCACCCGCTGCGTCTGGCCGCGGGAAAGCTCCTTGCACCACTTGTCGCGCTGGTCGGTTAGAGCGACTTCTTCCAAGCACTCGGCGGCCCGCTCGCGGCGCTGCGCCTTGGTGCCCAGACCATAGGCGGCGGCGTGGAAATCGAGGAACTCCCACACTTTCAAATCCGACGGCACTGGCGCGAGGTCCGGCATGTAACCGATGATCCGCCGCGCGCTTTCGATATCCTCCAGCACGTCCACCCCGTCGAGGATCACCTCGCCGTAAGTCGGCTCCATCAGGGTTGTTAGAACGCGGAAGGTGCTGGTCTTTCCGGCACCGTTCGGACCGACCAGGCCGAAGACCTCGCCCGGCGGGACGCTGAGCGTGAGGTCGTCGACCGCGACGAAATTCCCGTAGTCCACCCGCAGGTCGCGGATGTCGATGGCCGGGGGCTGGCTGCCATTGGCAGCGAAAGAAGCGGCGTTCATGCGTTCAATCGAAGTCATCGAGCAGGTCCCACTCCGGCGGCAGGCTCAGGCCGAGCGTCTGCATTTCCTCCGCCGCCTCCTCGCGGCGCTTCTGCCGGGTTGCCTCGTAGGCTTCCCGCTGCTCGGGCCGCAGCACGGAAAGCATCGCCTGCTGGCGGTCGCCGGCCGGGGTGTTCCCGATGTCGCCGCCGATCCCTTCGAGCTTCATCCTCGGATCATAGTCGCGGGACCCGCGGGCCATGATGCCGAAGACCTGGTCGCGCTGGGTGTCGTCGAGCCCCACGATGGTATCGAGCCGCTGGACTTTCATGTCCGCCTCCTGCTGCACCCGCTCGGCCCGCTCCGCCATCCGTTCGGTTTTGAATGCCGTCAGCTCATCTCCGCTCAGCGTGGTCGCCATGAAGTCATCGAGACCATCATCCGCCCTTGCCTCGCGTGCCGCCTTCGCCAGATCCTCCAGCGTGGTGCCTTCCTGCCCGACCAGATCGCTCCACGCCTTCGCCTGCTCCTCCGCCCGCTGTCCGAACCACGCCTTCAGCGATTCCTGCTGCGCTTCATTCAGATCATACTTACGCGCCATCTCGCCGGTCATCGTATCGATCATCTGCTTCTGCTGCTTGACCCGCATCCGGTCAAAGATCGGCGCGAGGTCGCGCATCAGCGGCTGGGTGGCGCGGAAGACATCGTCGGGCGTCACCGGCCGTCCCGCGCGGAGATCCTCGCCGATCTCGCGCAGGCCGTCGCCCACCGTCTTGCCCGACCTGCGGCCGGCCTTGCCCTCCAGCGCCGCCAGGCGGTTCTCGGCCCGCTTCAGCTCCACCTCAAGCTTTGCCGCCCGTGCTTCCGGCGACCCCTCCGGCCCGGTCAGGCTTTCGGAAAAGAGCTTCACCCCGATGCCGCCGACCGCGAGGCCGATGGCGAGGGGAACGAGGGTGCGGAGGGAATGGGCCAATGACATGGGGTGCGGGAGGCTGGACCTGCTTGCGTGAAGATGCGATGAAGCGACAGGGAAGTATTCGGGATGCTGGCCGACGCCGATGGGAATCACAGCGATTTGTTTCCATCGACGGAGAAGCGGTGATGCTGCAAAACGTCACTCACCGGTCATGATCCTCCGCTTCCTGCTCGCCTGTCTCCTGTCGCTCGGTTTCGCCCGCGCCGAAGAAAAGCGCATCGCCGTCTTCGTCGGGCTTTGCGACAACGCCACCCAGGGCATCGTGAAAGTCGGCGCGAAGATCGGCGACGGCAGCAAGCCCGACGACAACCTCTACTGGGGCTGCTCGGATGGCTTGAAATCTTACTTCAAAGCCAGCCGCCGCTGGAAGCTGGAGAAGCGTGAGACCGCCACCGGTGATGAACGGATCCTCGAACGCCTGACGTTCCGCCACGTCTCCGCCAAGGCAGTGCTCGTCGCCGAGGCCTGGCGCGGCTCGAACCTGAAGGAATGCTACGTGGCCAGCGAGAAGGCGATGCTTTCCGGCGAGAACCAGCTCGTCGCATTCATCGGCCACAATGTGCTGATGGACACCGCGATCGAGCCCCCGGCGGAGAAGGCCGCCGGCAAAACCGATGCGATCGTCCTTTGCTGCATCAGCGGCCGCTACTTTCGCGAGCGGCTGGAGCAGGCAGGCGTCCGGCCGGTGCTCCTGACGACGCAGTTGATGTATCCCGGTTCCTTCATCTTGCACGACGCGCTCGAGCCGTGGCTGGCAGGAAAGGACCACAAGGCCCTGCGCACCGCCGCCGGTGCCGCTTACGCTCGCAACCAGAAGATCAAGACGGCAGCCGCGACCCGGGTTTTCGCGGAGCTCGCGCCGTGAAGGCCCGGTTCCGAGGAAATCGCCGGCACTGTCAGGACAACTGCACCCCGTTCGCGAGGACGATTACATAGACCACCTTGCAGGTCAGGTGCAGGACCTGGTCCGCCACGTAACCGTAGTAGCCTTCGCCCTTGCCGAGATCGATCAGCCAGTGAAGCAGCAACTCGATCGCAGCCAGCGTCACGCTCCCGGTTACCAGCCAGACCCCGCCCGCATGGATCAGCGAGTGGGCGGTCAGGGCGATGAACCATTCCGGCATGCTGTCGGCCTTGGATCGTTGCTTCACCCGCGCCAGATAGTCCCCTTGCAAGGGGAAGTCCGCCAGCGAATGGGAAATCGCAAAGGCAAAGAAAAGGGCGAGCGGTCCGCTCTGGAGAAGGATCGTCACGCGTGGGATTTCCAGAAGCTGTGAAGGGCCGATTTCTCCTCGGACTCGGCGAGCTTGGCATTCATCGAGCGGATCCGGTGGCCGGCGAGCCGCAGCAAGCCGGTCATGAAAGACACGCCGGCAACCGGGTCGGCCTCGAAGAAGCCTTGGAGCTCCGCTTCAGAAATGCTCCAGATCAGGCATTCGCTGCGGGCAATCACCGACGCGCTCGCGGTCGCGGGGTCGAAAATGTTCACTTCGCCCAACGAATCGCCGGCACCCAGGGACGCGACCAGGAGATCGCGCCCGCCGGCTCCCGCAACCACGTGCAGCAGGCCGGACAGGATCAGGTAAAGGTTATGCTGAGGCTTACCCTCCTCGATCAACACCTCGCCGTTGTGCGGGCGGACGAAAGATCCGAAGGATGCGAGGAAGGCCCGGTGGGACTCGTCCACCTCGGCCAGGAAGCCGATCGCAGGGAGTTCTGGGAGGGGGGATGAGGTGCTCATGCTGAAATCGCCGCAAGCTTGCCCTCCTGATTTCCCGGCTGCCAGCCGGAAATTGCAGGCTGTCAGAATCCGGCACGGTCATGCCGCAGGCCGCACGCACCATCGATATCCGCCACGATGCGGGGTTCTACTGCCCTTCCCTTTTCAATCCATAGACCTTCTCGGCGTTTCCGCGGTAGATCTTGTGACGCACCTCGTCGGGCAAATCCAGTTCCTCGAGGAAGGTGTAGTGCTGGTTCATCTGCCTCGTGCGGTTGCCGAAGGACCACCAGCCCTCGTCGGTGGCCCAGAGGATCTTGTCCTGATGGCGGATCAGGAACTCGCGGGCGTATTTGCGATCGCGGTTGAGGACGTTGACGACCACCTGCCCCGACATGTCGGCGTAGAGGTTCGGGTGCTCCCGGAGCTGGCGGTCGCAAGTCCCGTCCTGCAGCTGCCGCCACCAGTAGGCGTGGGCGACGACCTTGCACTTCGGGAACATCTTGAGCACCCGGTCCACGCGCGCCATCCCGGGCTCGACCATGTTCTTGTTCTGGTCGATGTGGAACATGACCGGCAACCCCGTCTTCTCGCAGGCGTCGTAGAGCATCAGGTTCTTCGGATCGTCGAACATGAGCCCGATGCCATAGTGCTCGCCAAAGGCCACCGCCCCGTCGGCGATCTCGCGCTTCAGAAGGGTCACAGCCTCGTCGGCGGTGGCGACTTCGCCGGGATCGATGATGCACATGCGGTCGATCCGGCCTTTGTAGGGGCGGAAATTGGCGAGCATCGCCTCGCGCTCCTCCTCGTTCCCCGGGCGCGAGCCCTTGTGGTTGAGCGGGCTGACGATGCAGCGCTCGACGTTGCGATCCTCCATCCACTGCGCGACCGCCCGGAGCCCGATCGGCGTGACGGACATCGCATGCACATGGGGGTCGATGAATTTGATGTCGGTGGGCGGCTGCGGCCCGGACTCGGACTGCGCCGCTTGAAGCCGGATCATCTGCTCCGCGTAGCGCTGGCCGAGGAGGAGCTGGCTTTTGGTATCGAAATTCGTGCCGCCGTCGGTGGTCAGGCCTTCGGAGCGGACGAAAGCGGTGCCATGCACGGCTTCCGGCAGCCGGGCGATCTGGGCGTTGAGCTCCGGGCCGCCGTGGACCTGGCCGGCGATGAAGGGCAAATTGCCGTCGTTCAGGTCGCTGCGCAGGTTGCCAACGAGGGATCGGAGTTTGTCGAGATAGCCGTCGGGAGCCTTGCCGCCGGCTTGCTCCTGATGCCAGAGCACCCCTTTCAGGGTCCCTTGGCTCATGGCCGCCTTGGTGCGTTTGCGGGCACCCCAATAGGTCTCCGACTTGCCGAGCCAGTCGTCGATCTCCACTCCGTCGGTCGCGTGGACGATGAGCCCGATGGAGATGTCCTTGTTCCGCCCGAGCAACTCCCGGGCGAAGCTGTATCCGGGGCCGAGCTTCTGGAGCATCGCGTCCCCGCCGGCCGGGGAATGGCGGTTGAGCGGGTTGCGGGCGGGTTCCCACTCGTTCTTTTCGTTGAGAAGGTAGCAGCGGTCGATGATCTCGCCGGCGTCCTCCGGGATATCGGCACGTCCCGCCATGTCCGCCCCGCCGATCAGCAGATAGAGATGCAGGTCCGCGGGTGGTTTGTTGATTTCTCCCGACGACTTTCCCTGGAACGTCGGAACTGCCAGCCCGGCCACGCAGGCGACCAGCAGGATGAAGTGTCCACGGGAAAGGGTTTGTGATCGTTTCATAGGATTTCCGAGCCTCCCGGGACCAGCGTGCCGGAACATGAGGGACCAAGGCAATCTTCCAACATTCACGGCGGGCGTTTCGACTCCAGCGTTGCTCTCACCCGGCAGTTAGGCAAGGGTATCGGACGTTCTGCAGGATTCCTGCCCTTCCGTTCAGGGTCCCTCGAACTACCCGGAAGAACCCATCGTTTCGCAATTCTTCCAACTGATGAAATCCCACGGCCGTTCCCCCATCATGAAAGCATCCTCATCTGCGGCAGGACTCGGCTGCGCCCTGCTGCTGGCTTCCGGCATCTTCGCCTTTGGCGCCGCACCCGACATCAACCCGCCGGATCTCACCGCCCCGGGAGTGATCGGCACCATCGACAGGAAGCTCACCTACAACCTTGGTGCGACCGGTCTGCGCGGCTGGATCCACACCAAGGCGGCGAACAACTTGGACGCCGCCCAGGGCCGCACGACCCTGGCCAGCCGGCAAATTCTCGTCACCCATGTCGGTGCGGCTTCTCCGGCCGACGGAGTGGTGCAGGTCGATGACGTGATCCTCGGCGTGGACGGAAAACCATTTGGCGATGACGCGCGGAAGAGCTTCGCCCTGGCCATTCAGGAAGCGGAGACGGAAGCCAAGGGCGGTGCCCTGAAGTTGACGGTCTCGCGCGGCGGCCAGGTGCTGGAGGTCGCGCTCAAGCTCGCGGTGATGGGAAGTTACAGCGAAACCGCTCCTTGGAACTGCGCCAAATCCAAGCGGGTTTTCGAAAAGGCCTGCGAGGTGCTCGATCAGGAAAAACTGGCCGGCGGGTGGACGGGGTCGGTCCAGGGACTTGCCCTGCTGGCGACCGGCAACCCCGCTTATCTGCCGAAACTGAGGGAGCTCGCGCACAGCCTGGCAGCGGCTGAAGTGGATCCCGCCAAGAAGCCCGACGGTTCCGTCTGGGGCAATGCGTGGGACCTGGGCCATCGCAATCTGTTTCTCTGCGAGTATTATCTGGTCGCCCGCGACCGGGAAGTGCTGCCTGCGATCGAAAAGACCACCCTGTCGCTGTCCCGCGGCCAGAGCATGTATGGCACCTTCGGCCATGGCTTTGCCGCGCTGACCAAGGAGGGCAAGTTCAACGGTTCCGTGCCGCCCTACGGTCCCGTGAACATGGCCGGGCTTCCCGCGAACCTGTCGATCGTCCTCGCGAGAAAGTGCGGGGTGAAGCATCCGGAAGTCGACCGCGCCATCGAGCGGGCCGCGGGGTTTTTCGGCTACTTCACCGACAAGGGGGCGATCCCCTACGGCGAACACGAGCCGTGGCCGTATCACGAGAACAACGGCAAGAATTCCATCACCGCGGTGATGTTCTCCGCGATGGGCAACAAGCCGAAGGAGGCCGAGTTCTTCGCCCGGATGGCGACCGCGGGTTACGCCAGCCGCGAATACGGCCACACCGGCCAGGGCTTCAGCTACCTGTGGAGTGCGCTCGGGGCTGCCGTCGGCGGGCCGGAGGCGGCGGCGGCGTTCTTCCGCAAGGCAGCATGGCACTTCGACCTCGTGCGCCGGTCGGACGGCTCGTTCACCTACGATGGTGGCGAACAGTATGGAGCCGGCAAAACCGATGACGACACCTACTATGGAAAGAGTGGCTATTATGGCCTGAGCCCGGCCGCCACTTATGTGCTCACCTATGCCTTGCCCTTGCGGAAACTGGTTATCACCGGCCGTGATGCCGCTGAATCCGGCTGGCTCGACAAGAATCAGGCGACTGCCACCGTTGCTTCCGGGCGCTTTGATCTCGATCGGCGCGAAATGTCCGCGGACGAGCTGGTGGCTGCATTTGATAACTGGTCGCCCATCGTCCGCAGTTGGGCGGCGGAGGAACTGGCAAGGCGACCGGAAGGCAAGGCGATGGTCGCCGCGCTCGTCAACCTCGCCGAGGGCAGTGACCCGCACCGCATTCAGGGTGCCTGCGAGACGCTGGGACTGCTCAACGCCGCGGATGCCCTGCCGGTTCTGGTGAAACAGCTCTCCCACCCGGATCGCTGGGTGCGTTACAAGGCCGCGCAAGCGGTCGGGAAGATGGGCGGAACCGCCAAGCCCGCCTTGGAGGGCATCCTCAAGGCGCTCGTCGCCACCGCGGAGCCCACATCACCCATCCGCTGGGAGGATCCCGTCCAGATCGCCCACGGACAACTCGCCGCCGCCGTCTTTTCCGGACCTCTGAAGGATGGACTTGGCCAGATCGAACCCAAGTTGAGGTATGCCGCGATCCGCTCCGTCTCGACGAATCCGGATGGCATGGCCCGCGCCACGCTCGATCATGTCTTCAAGAACCAGCTCAGCCAGGAGGACGTGATCGCCCTTGCTCCGGTCATCCTCGCCGCCGTCGAAAGCCCCAGCCCGGCGGACACCATGTTCAACAACGTGATCCGCATGGCCGGCTTGCAAGCACTCACCAAATATCATTTCAGGGAAGGCATGGCCGCCGCCGTGGGTCTCGCCAAAACCCAGGGCGGACACGGCAGCGAAACCCGGACCGGCGAGATCATGAAAATCGTCGCGGGTTATGGAGCCGCCGCCAAATCCCAGATTCCCGCGCTGAAGGAGCTGATCGTGATGTTCAACAACGACACGGCAGCCGGTGCCTTCCCCCCATCGTTGAACAAGGACCGCGTCGGCGCGGTCGAGGACGCCATCCGATCGATCGAAACGGCAAGCACCCAGCCAGAACTGCGAAGCATCAAATGAGCACCCCCACCCATTCCCGCACCGCTCTCCCCGCGCTCTTTTTGACCCTGCTGCTCGCCCTGTCCGGAGCACTCCGGGCCGCGCCGCCGGACCTCACCGCAGCAGGTGTGATCGCAGCGCTTAAAACCGACACCGCTGCCACACCCGAATACGGCGAGACCTACAATCTAGGGCCCACCGGCCTGCGCGGCTGGATCTATCTCAGCGGCGGAGCCGGTAACACCCACGGTGCGGATGGAACCATGACCGGCGAAAGCCGCCAGATCCTGGTCACCGTGGCAAGCACACCCGGTAGCGCCGTGCTGGCGGTCGACGATGTGATCCTCGGTGCCATGGCGGCCGGCAGCGGCTCCGTGCCGCTTTTCTCCAGTGATGCCCGCAAGGCGTTTGGCGCGGCCATCGGCGAGGCCGAGAAAACCGGAGCCGGCACCCTCCGCGTCAAACGCTGGCGCGCCGGTGTCATTACCGATGAGAACATCGCGATGACCATCATGGGCGACTACACCGCCACCGCTCCTTATTCCTGCCCTAAATCCACACTCATCCTTGCCAACGCCCGTAACAAACTGGTCGGCCAACTCCTTGCCAACACGAACTTTCTCACCAGCGATTGGAGTGGAGCCATCAGCGGTCTGGCTTTGTTAGCCGGGGTGCAGTCGGGCGATCCCGATTTCGCCGCGGTGCAGACCCGCCTGCAAACCTACGCCCGTGCTCTCGCAACGGCCGGCCCGGTCAATGGCGGGCTGCCCATCTGGGACTGGGCCTACGAAGGCCTGTTCCTCGCCGAGTATTACTTGGCAACGGGCGATGCCAATGTCCTCCCCGGCATCAACAGCTACACGCTGAAGCTCGTCCAGTCCCAGAGCATCAATGGCACCTTCGGTCACGGCCCGTCGGTATTGAGACCCGACGGCTCCGGCCGCCGCATGAACACCGGCTACGGCCCGGTCAACGCGGTCGGCATTGTTGCCAACACGGCCATCGTGCTGGGCAAGAAGGCGCTGCTCGCAGGCGGGCAGGCGATCGATCCGGAAATTGACGGGGCGATCCAGCGCGGCTCGGACTTCTTCGCGTTTTACGTCAACAAGGGCCCGATTCCCTACGGCGAACACGAACCCTTCATCAGCGGTCACTCATCCAACGGCAAAGATCCGATGTGCGCCGTACTCTTCGGCGTGCAGACCGGTCGCGCCGCTGAAACCGAATACTACGCGCGCATGACCACCGCCAGCTACAGAGGCCGCGAGTATGGCCATACCGGCCAGGGTTTCAGCTATCTGTGGAGTGCGATGGGGGCCAACATGGGCGGCGCCCTTGCCGTGGCAGAGCACTTGAATCCCGTGCGCTGGCATCTCGATCTCTCCCGTCGCACCGACGGGTCCTTTGCCTACGACGGCGGTGAGCAATACGGCGGAGGAACGACCTCCGGCGGCACCTATCTGGGAGCAAGCGGCTACTATGGGATGAATGCCACCGCGTGTTATATCCTCACTTACGCGCTGCCACTGCAGCGGCTCTACATCACCGGCAAGAACGCCAACCCAGCCAACACCCTCGACCCCGCCAAGGTGGCCCACGCCGTCGCCGCCGCGAATTTCAAGGTGGATAGCCCCGGCTTTACCAACGCCCAGCTGATCACCGCTCTCAGCGACTTCGATCCCGTGGTACGTCACTACGCCGCCATCGAACTGGGAAAGACGACTCGCACCGTGCAACCTGCGGAGCTCACCACCCTGCGCAACTTGGTCACCGGCACGAATGCCAACGGCCGCATGGGTGCCTGCCAGGCTCTCGGTCTGCTCAAGGACGCCACCGCCCTGCCGACCATCGTCGCGCGGCTCGACAAGACCACCGAACCCGATCCCTGGGTGCGTGCCAAGGCCGCGTCCGCGATCCGCAGCTACACCCCCGCCACGATCAGCACCACGCACCGCGACACGATGCTCACGAGGTTCACGGCCAACGCCACGGACCCGGATGTCATCGTCTGGAGCGATCCCATCCAGATGTCGAACAACTTCCTGTCCTTGGCGCTGTTCGGAGACGCCATCTACGGCGGCAACAGCATCCGCGACTCCACCAACAGCGCCGCGAAAAGCCTGCTCTATCCCGCAGTCCGGGCCGGATTGAAACAACCGGACTCCTACTCCCGCTCCGGTGCCTCCAGGTTCTGCTTTGACAAGCTCCCGGTGGCGGACGTGCAGGCACTCATCCCGGACTTCTTCAAAGTCATCGAGATCGAATGTCTGGCCGACCGGATGTGGAGCGCCGATTCCCGCGCCAACGGCATCAAGACGCTCTCGAAATACAAGGTCCGCGAGGGCATTCCCTACGCGCTCGAAATGTTGGACATTCCTGCGGGCTTTGAATGGGGCTCCGGCACGACCATCATCGCAGGCCTCGATGCACTGGCCGCCTATGGCGATGCCGCCCGCTGGACCTTGCCGAACCTCAGGACTTACCTCGGCAAATGGAGCCCGACCTCATCCGAGAACACCAAACTGGTCAGCACCATCGCCTCGATCGAAAACGCCATCACCGCACCCGCGCAGGTTGCCGGTCTGGCCGTGGCCAACTCCCAGGTCGCGGTCACCACCGGGCCCAGGGCCATCACCCTCACCGGCTCTTCGCCCCGCTCACCCGTCACCTTCACCAATGTCACCGCCCCCGCCCACGGCACGCTCACCGGCACCGCTCCGGCCCTGACCTACACGCCGAACGTCGGCTACACCGGGCCGGACTTCTTTACATTCCAAGTGCTCGATAGTCTTGGCGCTTCCTACCCCTCCGCGCCGGGCACGGTGAGCATGATCGTCGGCACTGCCGGCACCGGGCTGAAGGGCGAGTACTTTGACAACATGGATTTCACCAATTTGAAGCTCACCCGCACCGACGCTGGGGTGAATTTCGACTGGGGCACCGCCTCCCCGAATGCCGCGCTCGCGGCGGATACCTTCAGCGTCCGCTGGAGCGGCCTGCTGCGGGTGCCGGAAACCGGAACCTACACCTTCTCGACACTCAACAGCGACGGGGGCCGCTTGTATGTCAACGGGGTGCTGATGATCGATGACTATGTCGACCAGACGACCAACTGGAAGGACGGCACCTCGGTGAATCTGACGGAAGGCCAGATGGTGGACCTGCAAATGAACTATTACGAGAACACCGGCTCAGCGGTGGCCAAGCTCAAATGGACCGGGCCGTCCTTCGCCGGAGCCAACGGCGCCATCATCGGATCCGAGTGGTTGTACGATGGCACGGGCGTCACGAATCGCACCGCTTATGCCCACTCTCAAAGCGTGACCCTGGTGCAGAACACCGCCCAGCCGATCACTCTAACCGGCAGTGGCGGGACGCTCACCTACACCGTCATCACCCCGCCGGCCAGCGGCACTCTCACCGGGACCGCGCCCAACCTGACCTACACCCCGTCGCCCAATTTCAGCGGTGCGGACAGTTTCACTTTCCTGGTGAACAACGGCACCAGCAATTCATCCCCGGCCACGGTGTCGATCGGCATCCAAGCCGGGCAGCCCGTGGACTTTTTCTGGACCACCGCCGCGTCCGGCAACTGGAGCGGAGCCACGGCATGGAGCAATGCCGCGTCCGCGCCGGTGGTGCCTGCCGCCGGCGGTCAGGCATTCTACCGGATGTCCATCGCCAAGGCCGGCACCTACACCTCCACCCAAGATCTGAACAGCGGGTTCCTGCTCAACCAACTCAACCTGGCCGGCGCGGTCACGCTCGCCGGCACCAACAGCCTGGCCTTTGCCGCCAATGGCACCGTGCTGCCGCAGTTCAACCAGAACAGCGCCAGCACGGTGCTGGTCAGCGCTCCCTTGAACCTCTCCGCAACCACCGTCTTCGGCGGCAGCGGCGGTGGAGCGGTCGACATCACGGGAATCATCACGGGGACGGGTGGCCTGACCCAGAATGCAGCAGGCATGCTGAAACTCTACTCCACGACCGCCAACACCTACAGCGGCGGGACCATCGTCAACAGCGGGAATCTCCATCTGGGAGCGATCATCAATGGCATCAGTCCGCTCTTCGCGAACCCGATGGGATCAGGACCGGTGACACTCAACGGCGGGACCATCGAGCTGGAAAGAGTGACCGCCAACAATACCCTGACGATCAACGGGGGCAGGCTCTACAGCAACAACGGCTGGGGAGCCACCTGGAGCGGCCCGATCATCCTGAACGCCAACGCAACCCTCGACAGCACTTGGAACCTGACATGCAGCGGCGTGATCAGCGGTGCCGGCGGATTCACCAAGACAGGAGGTAAACCGCTGATCTTCTCCGGCACCAACAACTCCACCGGGGCCAACCGTGTCACCGTCGGCACGCTGACCTGCTCGAACTCCGCCGCCCTCGGTGCCGGCCCCCTCGACATCACCCCCGGAGCCACTGTTGCCTTGAACTACACCGGCACCCGCGGGATTGCAGCCCTCACCTACAATGCGGGCGCTCCCTTGGCTCCCGGCACTTATGGTTCGACCTCCTCGCCGGCGACCAACAAGAACGACACCTACTTCTCCGGCACCGGCACGGTCACCGTGCTCCCGCCATCGTCCACCGCGCTCGCCCTGACCGGCGGGAGCAGCCCTTCGGATCCAGGTGCGCCGCTGACTTTCACCTCCACGGTGTCCGGTGTCGCGCCGACAGGCAACGTCGCGTTTTATTCCGGCACCTCGCTGCTCGGCACCAGCGCCTTGAACGGATCGTTTCAAGCCACCTTCACCACCAGCAGCCTGGCCATCGGCCCCCACGCCATCACCGCCGTGTATCTCGGCAACAGCAGCAACGCCCCCAGCAGCTCCGAGCCGCTGGCAGTCCAGGTCAACAGTTTGACGGCGGCCGCTCCGACAACTCTGCTCGCCGCTCCCGGCAACAACCGGGTGAGCCTGACTTGGACCGCATCGCCGGGTGCCACCAGTTACTATGTGAAACGGTCGCTCGCCAACGGCGGCCCCTACACCGTCATCGGTAATCCTGGCAGCGCCAGTTACATCGATCTCACGGCGATGAACGGCAGCACCTATTGCTATGTGGTTTCCGCCATCAATGCCGCGGGCGAAAGCGCCGACTCCAGCCAGGTCATCGTCGTTCCCGTGGCACTGGCCACCACCACCACCCTCACGTCGTCTCTCGGTGCGACCGGCGCTTATGGTTCGCAAGTGACCTTCACCGCCATGGTCTCCGGGTCGGGCGGGCCTGCCACCGGCATGGTGACTTTCAGAAGCGGTGCCACGGTCCTGGGGACCGCCACTCTGGGTTCAGGAGCAGCTGCCTTTCCCACCAGCTCGCTCGCATTGGCGAGCCACGCGATCACCGCCACCTACGAGGGAGACAGCTTGTTTGGCGGGAGTGTTTCCGCTCCTTTCGCCTACTCGGTGACGGCCAAGCTGCTGACCATCACCGGCGTCACGGCCGGCAACAAGGAATACGACGGAACTACCGTTGCCGTCCTGAGCGGCGGCACCGTTTCCGGTGGTGTCCTCGGCGGCGAAACGGTGACGGTGGTGCCCGGCAGCGGCAGCTTTGCCAGTCCGAACGCGGGCATCCGCGCGGTCACGGCCACTGGCTTCACCCTGGGCGGTGCCAACGCCGGAAACTACACGCTTTCCGCCCAACCCATCGTGCCGGACGCCACCATCACCCCGCGACCGGTCCAGCTAACCGGCACCCGCGCCTACGACGGCACGACGCTTGCGGCGGCGGCAGATCTGGCGATCGGCAACAAGGTGGGTGGCGACGATCTCATCCTGACCGGAACCGCCGTGTTGACGGGCAAGGATGCCGGTCCTCAGGGACTCCTCGCGGGTTTTGTCACGCCAGTGCGGGTCGGCAATGCCGCGACCGGCAATACGGGGGTGAACGCGTTGTCCTCCTTCCCGGTCAACATGGCGTCGCCCGCAAGCGGTAACACGCTGATCGCCGTGGTCACGACGCGAGGCACTTCCGCCAGCAGAATCAGCAGCATTTCCCAAACCGGAGTCACCTGGACGAAGTCCCCGGGAGCGGAGGGTGTGAACACCACCTCGACTTCAGGATCGACGACAGAAATCTGGCTTGGTTCCAACATCGCTGCAGGTGCGGGAACGGTTGCGACGATCAACCTCGCGTCTTCACTACGCGCTGCCGCGGTGATCGTGCAATACAGCGGAATTCAGCCGTCCAGCCCGCTGGACAGGGCGACAGGCACGAGCGGAAACAGCGCAACCGCCAGCACCGGCACCACCGCAGCCACGACCCAGGCGAATGAACTGTGGATCGGGGGAATCGGACTCAGGGACAGCACTTTCAGCCTCGGGACACCTGCCAATGCCTTCGCTGCAGTGGCCAATGCAAACTCGACCAGCACCACTGCCAACTTGAATGCCAAGGCGTTCTTCCTTGAGAAGATCGTGTCGGCAACCGCTACTGCAGTCACCTCGGCAACCACCACCAGTTCCCATTGGTCCGGAGCCATCACCACCTTCAAGTCGGCTCCGGTCAGCACCCTTGCCCTCGGCGGGACGGCGGCGGCGAACTACACTCTCGGGAGTTTGACAGGATCGGTCGCGATCATCTCGCCTGCGGATCTAACCATTACGGCGTCCAACCGGAGCAAGACCTATGGGCAGTTGCTGGACTTCGGCGGCGGTGCCACCCAGTTCACCAGCAATGGCCTGCGCAACGGCGAAGGAATCGGTTCGGTGACCTTGACCTGTGCCGGCGGTGCCGCCTCTGCGGCGGCTTCCACCTACCCGATCACGCCAAGCGCGGCCACCGGTGGCACCTTCTCGGCCGGAAACTATGCCATCACCTATTCGGCGGGTTTGCTCACGGTGAATGCCCTTGCCACCGCGACCACCTTGAGTGCTTCAGGCAGCAGCACCTCCTACGGCGAAGCGGTGACCCTGACCGCTACGGTATCACCAACTCCCGACGGCGGTTCGGTGCAATTCTATGACAACTCGGTGGCGCTTGGCACCCCGGTGCCGCTTACCGGTGGACAGGCGCAATGGATGAGCAGTTCCCTCACCGCCGGCAGTCATTCGATGACCGCGGTCTACAGCGGCAGCACCAGCTTCGATGGCAGTGCCTCCGCTGCGATCTCCCAGGTGATATCCAAGGCGATCCCGACCATCACCACCGCTCCAAGCGCCAGCGCGATCACATTCGGCCAGACACTCGCCAGCTCCACCTTTAGCGGCGGCGTGGCATCGGTGCCCGGCAGCTTCACCTTCACCGCCCCGACCACGGCGCCCTCTGCCGGCACCGCCGCGCACAGTGTGACCTTCACCCCGGGCGATGCGGCGAACTATCAGACCGCCACCACCAGTGTGGAGGTGACGGTCAATCCTGCTCAGATAAACTTCGCGACCTGGGCGGCCGACCCTGCCCAGGGACTCACCGCCGGGGTGAACGATCTTCCAGACGATGATCCCGACCGCGACGGCTTCTCCAATCTGCTGGAATTCGCGCTGGGCGGCGAACCGATGGTCTCGTCGCAAGCGATCCGTCCCAAGCTGGAGCGGAACGGCGGAATCTGGTCGTTTTCCTATGATCGCAGCCTCCTGTCGAAGCCCTCGACCACTCAGATCGTCGAGTATGGAAGTGAACTAACGGGTTGGACACCCCTGCCCGTCCCCGCAACCTCTGCCGGTGCCGTGATGATCACACCCGGAGCATCCACGGACCATGTGGAAGTATCCATTCCTGCCCTGGGTGCCAACGGATTCGTACGGCTCAAGGTAAGCCAGTAGATCCTCCAAAATGCAATCACTCACCCCCCTTGTTCTCAGCCTCGGACTGCTTGCCTGCGCTTCGGGACTTCCCGCCGGTGCCGCCGATGCCGCGCCGGCCAAGCCCAATATCATCTACATCCTCGCCGACGACATGGGCTACGCCGACGCCGGCTTCAATGGCGGCAAGGTCATCAAGACGCCGAACCTTGACCTCCTGGCCCGTGGCGGTGCCAATCTGAAGTCATTCTACGTCCAGCCGGTGTGCTCCCCCACCCGCTCGGCGCTGATGACCGGTCGCTATCCATCCAGCACCGGCATCTATTCCGTGGTGCGGCCTCACGCCCCCTGGGGTCTGAAGCTGGAGGAACAAACGCTGCCACAAGTGCTTCGCTCCGCCGGTTACGAAACCGCCATCTCCGGGAAATGGCATCTCGGCGAATTCGAGCCTGCTTATCGGCCGACACAACGCGGCTTCGACCATCAGTACGGGCTGTGGTTCGGAGCGATCGACTATTACTCCCACCTCCGGGAGGGAGTCCTCGACTGGCACCGCAACGACCAACCCTGCAAGGACGAGGGCTATGCCACCCACCTGATCGCCAAGGAAGCGTGCAGGATCATCCGGGAAAAAAATCCGGAGAAACCGATCTTCCTCTATCTGCCCTTCAATGCCGTGCATGGTCCTTACCAAGTGCCTGAGAAGTATTGCGAGCCCTACGCAAATCTCAAGGGAGTCCGCCGCACCTATGCCGGGATGCTGTCCGCGATGGACGAGGCCGTCGGCCAGGTCCTCGCCGCCTTGGACGAAAAAAAGATCCGTGACAACACGCTCATCCTCTTCTCCAGCGACAACGGGGGTCCCTCGCCCGGCAGGATCACTTCGAACGGCCCGCTGCGCGCCGGCAAGGGCACCCTTTACGAAGGCGGAGTCCGCGTCTGCGCCTTCGCCAACTGGCCGGGCCGGATCCCCGCCGGTAAAACGATCGACGAACCGGTCCACGCCGTGGACTGGTACCCGACACTCGCGAAACTCACCGGTGCTCGCCTCGAGCAGAAGCTCCCGCTCGACGGACTCGACATCTGGCCCGTCCTCACCGCGGGTGCCAAGTCCCCACACGAAGCAATCATCCTCTGCGGCACCCAACGCGGGCAAGCCGCGATCCGGATGGGCGATTGGAAGCTGCTGGTCAGCGCGGGTGGCAAGGCGAAGGGAGGGGCGGCCAAGGGAGCCGATCAATTGTATCATCTCGCGACAGACCTCGGCGAAAGCCGGAACGTCGCCGCGGATCATCCCGAAAAGCTCAAGGAGCTTCGCGCAAGATACGATCAAATGATGTCGACCGCGGCCCCATCCGGCGAAGTCGCCGGCGGATTGAAAGAATAGCCGGCTTCGAGCGGCGACGAGTGAAGCACGGCGATCGGGCCCTTTTGTCCCACGCTCCGGACTTCACCCGCACGTTCACCGGTGCCGTCGAGGTCAGTGGCGCCTTGGGCCATCGGCCCGGAATCCGCCGGAAACTGCACCTTCGTGTTCTTGTCCGTGCGAAGGGACAAGAGCGACCGGAGAGAGCTGGAAAGCAATCAAAAGTGCCACTGCCACTCCACAGGAATTTTTTCTGGCCAGCTTTCGGAAGCGAGCTATAGGCTACCCTTGTAATACAACTTGAGAAGCGAAAATCTTGGCCAACCCACTGCCCGGTGGGCGGCCGATGATTCCGCCATCAGTCGGCAAACCCAATCCAAAACCCCGAAAACCCAAGCTCAATTTCCTATTGTCCCCCACTGAAGGGACAGCCGGCATGGCCCTCGATCCTCCGGGGGCTACCGCCTTCCCTTGCAAGGTCTCAAACTCAATTCCCGGGCTCTGAAAGCCCGGTGTCCCAAACCCAACAAACCCAATTCAAAAACCGCCATGAAACCCCGCCGCCGCCTCTTCGCCACCCGCCTTTCGCTTCCTTTCCTCACCGCGATCGTCGCGCTGCTCTCCGCTTCGCGGTCGCAATCCGCCACTTTGTATTGGGATCTGAACCAAACGACCGCAAATACCGCCGTCGCCGTCACCGGTGCCTGGAACGGCACCAATGCCTTCTGGAACACGGAAGCCACCGGTACTGGTGGTGCCGGCCTGTCCGCCAACTCGAATGTCGACGACCTGGTTTTCTCCTCGGGTAGCATTTATACCACCGGGACGGTCACGGCCTCCGGCACCCGCGTTGCAAGGAGCATTACCTTTGAAGACAATATCGCGATCACCCTCGCCGGGGCGATCACCGTTGGCGGCGCCGGGGGCACTCCCGGGATCTTCACCTCCGCGGGGAAAACCACAGCCTCCACCGTAAGCGGGGCGATCACCCTTGCCTCGGCCGCCAACTATCAAAACAACGACACGGGGTTGCTGACCCTCAGCGGAACGCAGAATCTGGCTGCGTTCCTTCTGACCAAGTCCGGCACCGGTCCGGTGACGGCGGGCGGAGTGGTCAGCGGCACTACGGCCGCGGGTTCGAACGCGATCAGCGTCACCAACGGTGTGCTGACCCTCAGTGGCGCCAACACCTACCCCGGAAACATCGCGGTCGCCGGATCAAGCTCGGTCTTTGCGATGGCGGGCGGCACCTTCACCACGACGGCTCCGTATGGGCGTGCCGGGGCTACCCTTTACAAACAACTCCTCCTCACGGATGGCGGGATCTTCCGGCTCAACAGCGGCACGTTCAATAACAACGGGCCCGATGCTACCAACACCGCGGAGGGCATCATTTTCAATATCGGGACGGGTGGCGGGGTCCTGGACGTCGCTACCGGTGCCACCCTCATCATCGACGACGGAACCGGCACGGGCACCGGTGTAGCCGCGTCACAGATCCAAGGCGCCGGCAACCTGACCAAGACCGGCTTGGGCACCTTCCAGTTCGATGACTCGACCGCCTACGCGGGAACCATTGCGGTGACGGCCGGCACCATTCAACCCGCGAGCGCCAATGCCTTCGGTGCCGCGGCCGCGGCCACCACGATCCAGTCGGGTGCGCGGATGAACGTCAACGGCATCACCATGACGAATGCCGAGCCGCTAACGATCAACGGCGCCGGCCTCGCCTCGGCACCCGTGGGCGCCCTCACCAATGCTTCGGCCACCGCCGCCACCTGGGCCGGCCCGGTCACGCTCGGCAGCGCATCGACGATCGGTTCTTCTGCGGCTGGTGGATTGACCTTGTCGGCCACCGCCACCGTCGACGTCGGCGCCAACCCCCTCACCTTGCAAATCACCGGTAATGGTCGCATCTTCACCGATGGCGTCATTTCCGGCACGGGCGCGGTCGTGATGAATTCCAGCGGGACCGGCGACTGGGTCCCGCGCGCGGATCACACCTACAGTGGCGGCACGACCCTGACCGCCGGATTGATTGCGGTGGACCGCGATTCGATCGGCACTCCCGGTTCCCCCACCTCCGGGCCTTTCGGCACCGGGACCCTGACCATCGCCGGCGGCCAGATCCGCTCGGGCACGGGTCCGCTTGTTGGGCGGCTTGTGGGGAATGCCGTGACCATGTCGGCCAATCCAACCTTCTACACGGTGGTCGGGGAAAGAGACCTGACCTTCACCGGACCAGTCACTCTGACGGGAGGCAACCGCACCTTCACCTCGGACGTCGGCGCAACAGTCGCTGGCACTTCCACCATCTTCACAGGGGCGATCGGCGATGGCGGCAATACCCTTGGCCTGATCAAGGCCGGGACGGGAAACCTGACTCTTGGCGGTGCAAACACCTACACCGGCGGCACCACGGTGAATGTCGGCAGGTTGATCGTGACGGGCTCGTTGGCAACGTCCACGGCGCTGGCGGTCGTTCCGACAGTGGCGGGTGGAGCTTCCTTCACCCTTGGCAGCGGCGCGGCGAATCCGCTGGCGAATGTCTCGGCGCTCACCCTGGATTCCACGACGGGTCCGGTTGCCTTGGGATTTGATCTCGGTGCGAACACCGCCGCGTCCGACTCCATCACCACCGCAGCGGCAGCCACGACCAGTGGCACCGTGAACCTCTCCATTCAGGCTTTGGCAGGCTTTGGGAGTGCTTCGACTTACGATCTGATCAGTGCCGCGGGTGGGCTGAATGGAGCGACCTACGTGCTGGCGAATGCTCCCGGCGGGTTCAACTACTCCCTGAACACCTCGGGCACCCTCGTGCAACTCGGCGTGACCCCCGCAACGACGGGTGATCGCTACTGGCGGGGCGACATCAGCAACAGTTGGAGCTCGCTGAGTGGATCGAACACCAACTGGTACAGCGATGCGGCGGGCAGCACCAATGCCCTGACGAGCCCTGCTGCAGGCGACACGGTGAACTTCAGCGCCGTCAATGCGATCACGGCAGGCGGCGTCATCACCACAACGCTGGACAACAACTTCACGGTCAACGACCTCGTGTTCGGCGACAACCCGAATGGCGTCACCTCGGTCACCATCGCCGGGGGCTTGACACCCGGGGGCGCGCCCGGGGTTCTCTCCATCGCTCCCGGGGCATCCGGTGACGGTGTGAATGTCGGCAGCAATG
>Ga0247843_1001407_pt1 | contig 49071 bp, 38 predicted proteins | sample LaCruzMarch2017__FD_192420 | JGI IMG/M metagenome (GOLD analysis project Ga0247843, IMG submission 192420) | Freshwater microbial communities from meromictic Lake La Cruz, Castile-La Mancha, Spain - LaCruzMarch2017_8m | ecosystem: Environmental > Aquatic > Freshwater > Lake | place: Spain...
ATTGGCTTGAATGGCTACCTGCGACTTTTCGAAATTCTTGTAGAAAAGCGAGCTTTTGCTTCCTCCCAATATATCAGCTAGCACATCCAAGGGAGCCTCGTCTGGATGATAGTTGGGTACTGATGGAAAGGTCATCATAAGCAAAGGGAAACGAATATTGTCTTCGTAGGAAATATAGCGGTCAGCATCTAGCTTTACTTCCATTGGTTTTTGCTTTTCCACCTTCGCTCCGCGTGGAATTGTTCCAAAGTATTTCTTCACCAAAGCAATTACTTGCTCGGGTTTCACATCGCCAGCCACGGTAAGTGAGGCATTGTTTGGGCCATACCACCGCATGAAAAATTTCTGCAAATCTTTCACACTCACGCGGTCCAAATCTTCCAAGTAGCCAATGGTAGGCCAGTGATAAGGATGGTTTTGGGGATAAAGCGCTTGAGCAGTCTTTTCGCGTACCAAGCCATACGGGCGGTTGTCATAGTTCTGTCCACGTTCGTTTTTCACGGTGGCGCGTTGCACTTCAAATTTCTCTTGCGTAACAGCATTGAGGAAAAACCCCATGCGGTCGGCCTCTAGCCATAGTGCTGTTTCGAGCTGATTGCTAGGTAGAGTTTCGAAATAGTTAGTGCGGTCGGCATTGGTGGTACCATTGAGATTGCCGCCTGCTTCCGACACCATTTTGAAATGTTGCTCATCGGCCACGTTATCTGACCCTTGAAACATCATGTGTTCAAAAAAATGTGCAAAGCCCGAACGCATGGGTTCTTCGCGGGCCGAACCCACATGGTAGGTCACATCCACATGCACAATTGGGTCAGAATGGTCTTCGTGAATGATGAGGGTTAGTCCATTATCTAACTCATATTTCTGATAGGGAATAACAAGCTCGTCACCCTTTTTACCTGTGGATTCTATGAGCCTTATGCCAGAAGAAATGGTAGCAACATTAGTTTGGGCACTGGCAGAAAGGGTAAGCGCCAAGAGGCCGAGGGTGAGCGTTTTGTTCATGTGATTTGCGTTTGGGCGGCCAAATATAGGGCGCAGGGCACGGGTATGGTTTACAAATTGTGTTAATGAAAGCAAGAAAGGGCGACCAATTGGTCACCCTTTCTCATAATCTTGTATTGGAAATTCTTATTTCATTCCTTTTTTAGGCAACCAAGCAGCAAAAGATTTTCCTGCTTTGGCATACGATTCTTGGATGCGGATACCTGTATCCCAGTCACCGTAGCCATAAGTAGTTCCAGGCGATGCTATAGAGGTCATTACTCCAAGTGGAGCATCTTCTTTGCCTGTTTCAACCAAAGAAATGGTCATATCTACCAAAGAAGGTTGTTTTCCAACAAAAGGAATGTTCCATCCTGGCTCGGTAGTAGTAGTTTGAACAACCAAGGTATATTTCGCACTTGATTTTCCTCTTCCAAAAGCCATTCCTTTCATGCCTTTGTTCAATAACTCTTCAAACTTCACGTGAAACTTGTTCTCACGATCAGCAGTCCAATCTTTCTCCCAAGAATCTCCACGACCTGCTTCTTTCTTGTTGTATTCACCTTTTTTCTTTTCAATGTACTCATCTTCTGGAATGGCTTTTTTGCCTTTTCCCACTTTCATTCCATCGTACTTGTACACCACATTCACCTCTGTTTGACCCGAAAGTGCCTTAAAGGTTCCAGATACCAATGCCATGCTCTGAGCCTGCGCTCCGAAACTGACACAAATGGCTAACGCCATCATTGCAAGAATTGATTTTGTTTTCATTGTTGTTTTGGGTTAAAATGATTTGATTGACGTGGCAAATATAATGCAGTCAATTGTGGGAGACGCTACGTAGTTTCGCTTAAGTTGAGGTAAATTCTTTCGACCCTCATTTCCCTACTTTTGACATTTCAACATCACCTCTATTGAACCAGAACCTCGACCCAACTCAAGAAAACCAACTTCCTATTGATAGGGAAACAGAACGTGCGCTTCGTCCGTCCGGATTTAAGGATTTCAGCGGCCAAGATAAAGTGGTGGAAAACCTGCGCGTATTTGTGGAAGCTGCCAAACTTAGGGGCGAGGCGTTGGATCATGTGCTGCTACACGGGCCTCCTGGACTTGGAAAAACTACATTGGCCAACATTATAGCCAACGATTTGGGGGTAAGTTTGAAGCTAACATCAGGCCCTGTATTGGATAAGCCAGGCGACCTTGCTGGTTTGCTAACCAACTTAGAGCCAAACGATGTGCTGTTTATTGATGAGATACACCGCCTAAGCCCTATTGTAGAAGAATATCTCTACTCTGCCATGGAGGATTACCGCATTGACATTATGATTGAATCGGGCCCAAATGCGCGGTCGGTGCAAATTCAACTTAACCCATTCACATTGGTAGGTGCCACCACACGATCGGGTTTGCTTACCTCTCCGCTACGAGCAAGGTTTGGCATCACTTCTAGACTGGAATACTATGATGCAGTGGTGCTTACGGGTATTGTGACGCGGTCTGCGGGTATTTTGGGTGTGGAAATACACGGCAATGCGGCAGAAGAAATTGCACGCAGAAGCAGAGGAACACCTCGAATTGCGAATGCTTTGCTGCGCAGGGTGCGCGACTTCGCCCAAATAAAAGGCAATGGAATTATAGACCGTGATATTTCTCAATTCGCTTTGACGGCATTGAATGTGGACAAACATGGATTGGACGAAATGGACAACCGCATTCTCACTACCATTATCGATAAATTCAAGGGTGGTCCGGTGGGTTTAACAACCATTGCAACCGCTGTAGGCGAAGAAGGCGGTACGATAGAAGAGGTGTACGAACCTTTTCTAATTATGGAAGGCTACTTAGCTAGAACTCCTCGCGGACGGCAGGTAACCGAAAAAGCATACAAGCATTTAGGGAGAATTCGCCCGGCTGATGAAGGAACCTTGTTTAGCTAAACTTCCTGAATAGCATTGAAGATTCTCAATTCTGAGGCATTAATTAAATCTGAGGCTCAGCGCCTTGGTTTTCTCGCATGTGGAATTTCGAAAGCTGAATTTCTGGAAGAACAGGCTCCGCGATTGGAACAATGGCTGAACCAGAACTACAATGGTGAAATGGCCTACATGGCCAATCACTTTGATTTGCGTCTCGACCCTAGAAAACTAGTGGATGGAGCAAAAAGTGTGGTTACAGTTCTGCTCAACTACTTTCCCGAACAAACGCAGCGTGACCCATTGGCTCCTAAAATTTCGAAATACGCTTACGGACAAGATTACCATCATGTCTTAAAAGACAAGCTTCGGCAACTGACGGATTTTATTGAAGAAGAAATTGGCGAGGTGAACGGGCGCGCTTTTGTAGATAGTGCTCCGGTAATGGACAAAGCTTGGGCCATGCGTTCGGGTCTTGGTTGGATGGGTAAACACACCAATATAATTCGCCCAAAAGAAGGTTCGTTCTTTTTTATTGGTGAACTGATTCTTGACCTAGAACTTGAGCCTGATGCGCCAATACAAGACCATTGCGGCACATGCACACGATGCATAGATGCTTGCCCCACTGAGGCTATAATTCAACCCTACGTGGTAGATGGGTCAAAGTGTATTTCTTATTTCACCATCGAACTAAAAGACAGCATTCCCCTTGCCATGAAGGGGAAGTTTGATAATTGGGCCTTTGGTTGCGATGTATGCCAAGATGTGTGTCCTTGGAATCGGTTTGCAAAACCCCATACCGAACCCGCGTTCAATCCACATCGCAACATGCATGACATGTCCGCTCGTGATTGGAACGAACTAACCGAAGAGGTTTTTATACAGGTTTTTCAAAAATCTGCAGTGAAACGAGCCAAATTTTCTGGACTTCATCGAAACCTCGCTTTTCTTCGTCCGGCCGAATAGCTATCTATTCAAACTAGCTAGTTGCTGTTCCATTCCTTCTTTTGTGGTGGGTAACAAGCGCAGTGTTTCTGAACCATTTGTTGCTACAGTAATTGGCTGACTTGCCATGTACGGCACTTGGTTCAATATACTGTATGCCACTATTCGAGCTTTTTCTCCCACTGGAATTCCAGCAAATACCACTTTGCCCGAGCGTGGGTCGTAGCTACCGTTCATCACTGCATTGATGTTGTCAAACACCAACCGAACAGAAGGATGCATTGCGGTATCAACCACCACCACAATTTCTGTAGTTGCGGCTGCCTCATAAAATTTATCGCAGTTTATCCATCCCAAACTTCCACTCTTAAGCAGATAGGCATCAAAAACCTCATCATTCTTTATGGCCGCAATCTGATTTTGCTCGACTTGTTCTCGCTCTTCAAATTGAGCTTTCAGCGTTTCATATTCTTCCTTGGTTACCTGTTTATCATTTATGTAGTAGCGTTCTCTATAGGTTGTTCCTCCATTTACGGTGCGCAACTCTTGATTCCAGTTGAAATTGCCATTCCTATCCCTACTTCCAATAAATGTTTCCATTCCATCTTTCGCTTCACCATGTGTGGGAAATTTGATGTCAATGCTTTTTCCCTTCGTGATGACTGCTGGTTTTATTCCACAAGAGCCTTCCAATAATATTGTTCCTCCTGATTCAAGCATTCTGCCATTTGACGCAGTATGCAAGTCTGCATTCACCAATTGATTTTGGCCGTACACTTCGGTTAGTTCCATGCTCATGCTTGCAGGAATTGTTCCATCCATGCATCTCAATGTGTTGGCAGCAATTGAAATTTCAGTGCCTTGTTTGCCTTTGATTATTTGGTCTTTTCGTGGGTCAATTTCAAATTTCTGAATTGGCAGCGGCAGATAGTCGCTGATGGAAGTGACCTCAGGTGCTATCCAACCACTTCCTTTTGTTAGCTCCACTTGAAGTGCCATTTCATGCGATGTCATAGAGTCTTGCGATGCCCAGCCATATTTTTCATAGCGGTCAGAAACAATTACCTGAGTCACGTCTGCTCCTTGATTTATCAACAGTTCAACAATACTATTTGCTCGATTTAATGATAATTGATTGCGTTCTGCAATGCTCCTATTGGATGCAAAACCGCCCATTACTCCAAAGCGGACAGTTTTTCCAAATGGAAGTTTAGCGTAAACATCTTTAACCAATTGCGCATTCACTTCACTTAGTTTGCTGCTTTCATTCGGAAAAAACACATTATGAAGTGGAGATGGATTCTTAAATCCAAAAGAAATAAACGCAGTCATAAACAGAAAAATTAAGGCTTTCATGATTTCTCGTTTTTAGGTTTAGTCCTCTAGTAACGGAGAAACGGACAGTTTATTGGGTAGAAAACAAGTATTCTCAAAATATTTCTTCCCTTAATGGACGTCCTTGTTAAAACTTTTAAGCTAGAATCACTTCAAATGCACAATTTTGCTGCATGAATTGGAAAGAGGCTTGGTCGTTTCGTTGGTTCAGAATTCACTTGATTGTGACTCTGGTCATACTTTTCATAGTTATGCAGGCTATCATTCGCATGATGGACTACATGGAAACTCAGCCAGGTTCCCGGTTGAATGACCCTATTTTGGAGTTACTTCCTCCAACAGACATGACTTGGCCGCTCACTTTTCTCATCTATTCGAACATTTCCTTGTTGTTCTGGGGAAATCGAAATCATCCCAGAGAATTGTTAATTGGGTTGCAAGCGTATAGCCTTATGATTTTGGCACGCACGGTAACGCTTTATTCATTTCCATTGGAAGCTCCAATAGATATTATCCCTTTAGCAGATCCTTTGGTGCAGTGGAAAAGTGAGTATGGTATTGTGCACACGAAAGATTTATTCTTCTCTGGTCATACAGCCACTGTATTTCTTTGCTTTTTGGCCACTGTGAATTCAAAACTTAGAATTTGGTTTCTTGTCGCAACGCTCTTGGTTGGCAGTTTTGTTCTGCTTCAGCACGTTCATTATACGTTAGATGTAGTTGTTGCTCCGTTTGTGAGTTACATGTGTTATCGCATGACGCTGGTTATCAATGAGAAGCTTTCTCTTAGTTGACCCTGCTTTAACCTACAAACTAATCAAATTTAGGATTAGGAGTTACCTTTGTTACCGAAAACATATTATATCTAATTGATAAACAATGTTTTATCTGTAGTTCCACGTGGAACTATTTTATTTTCAATGAATGATTCATCAATATGATGTAATAGTAGTAGGTGCTGGACATGCAGGCTGCGAAGCTTCTGCTGCCGCTGCCAATCTTGGTTCTAAGACTCTGCTTATTACCATGAACATGGGAACAATAGGTCAAATGTCCTGTAACCCTGCTATGGGTGGTATTGCGAAAGGACAAATAGTCCGCGAAATAGATGCCCTAGGAGGATATTCCGGAATTGTATCAGATAAATCCATGATACAATTTAGGATGCTGAATCTTTCTAAAGGACCAGCTATGTGGAGCCCCCGAACGCAGAATGACCGGTATAGATTTGCTTACGAATGGCGACTAATGCTAGAGCGTACGCCAAATCTTGACTTCTGGCAAGACATGGTTTCCAGTTTACTTCTAGACGGTGAAAAATTAAGGGGTGTTAAAACATCTATGGGCGTTGAGTTTCACGCTCCTTCAGTTGTGCTAACCAACGGAACCTTCCTAAATGGAATTATACATGTTGGTGAAAAGCAATATGGAGGAGGAAGATCAGGCGAAAAAGCAGCTACAGGCATTACCGAACAGCTTATTTCTCTCGGATTTGAAGCCGGAAGAATGAAAACAGGAACACCTCCGCGCCTTGATGGTCGGTCCATTAATTACTCCGTAATGGTTGAACAACCCGGAGATGAGAATCCATCCAAATTTTCATTCACCAATACTGTTCCTTTAAAGGAACAACGGAGCTGCCATCTTACCTACACAAACGAGGAAGTACATGATATGCTTCGTACCGGTTTTGACAGGTCTCCAATGTTTAATGGCAGAATTCAAGGTCTAGGCCCTCGTTATTGCCCATCTATTGAAGATAAAATTGAACGATTCTCCGATAAAACGAGCCACCAGCTGTTTGTAGAGCCCGAAGGTTGGGACACTATTGAAGTGTATCTAAACGGTTTTTCAACTTCTTTACCAGAAGAAGTTCAATACGCTGCACTTCGAAAAATACCTGGACTAGAACATTCTAAGATTTTTAGACCAGGTTACGCCATCGAGTACGATTACTTTCCTCCAACACAATTATCCACCTCACTAGAAACAAAACTAATCAATGGGCTATTCTTTGCTGGTCAAATAAATGGGACCACGGGCTATGAAGAAGCTGCATGTCAAGGGTTGATGGCCGGAATTAATGCACATCACTTTCGGTCCAATATCGCCCCGTTTATTTTGAAACGGTCTGAAGCGTACATCGGTGTTTTAGTAGATGACCTAGTTACCAAAGGCACCGATGAACCGTATAGGATGTTTACTTCACGAGCAGAACATCGCATTCTTTTACGACAAGATAACGCTGATTCAAGGCTAACTCCAATTGGCCATCAATTAGGTCTTGCGTCAGATGACCGTTTAAAACGTGTTGAAGAAAAAGCGATTAAATCTATTGCAGTCCGTAAGAATTTAGAAAAACTAAGCCTTACACCAGACGAATTAAATCCCTACTTGGACAGCATTGAAAGCCAAAACATTCGACAAAAACTAAAAGCAATTTCTATCATTCCTCGTCCTAATGTCTCACTTAATGAAATGATAGCTAATGTTCCCAGTATTCAAAATGCTATTCACATCATAACCACAGATGCTGAAATAATTGAACAGGTGGAAATTATTTCCAAGTATGAAGGATATATTCTAAAAGAATCTGAAGTCGCTTCTAAACTATCCAAATTTGAAGATTTGTTTCTAAAAGCTGAGTTTGACTATTCCAAACTGGAGTCGATAAGCGCTGAGGCACGCCAAAAACTAAGTCAGATAAAACCGGCATCCATAGGTCAGGCAGCTCGGATAAGCGGAGTTTCCCCTTCTGACATTTCTGTCCTTCTTGTTCACCTAGGTAAGTAATTGTTTCACGTGGAACACTCAATAGAACAACTCAAACGTTGCCCTTCGTGCCAATCAATTCAATTTGAAAATTGGATAGATTGCCAAGATTTCACCTACTCCCAAGAGGTCTTTTCAATTATAGAATGCAAATCATGCGGACTACGATTTACCAATCCTAGACCCTCAGAAGATGCTATTGGACCATACTACAATAACCCAAAATATGTATCTCATACGGATACATCCGAAGGATTACTGTTTACGATTTACCAATGGGTAAAAACGTTTACCTTGGGTAAGAAAGCTAAAATGGTTTCAGCGCTTACTCAATCTAAAACCATTCTAGATTTTGGAGCTGGAACTGGAGATTTTGCAAATGCAATTTGTAATTCTGGTTTTAAAACTTTTGCTTTTGAACCAAATGATTCTGCTCGATTGCGCATTGCAGAAAAGTATCCAGAAATTAACCTTCTTTCAGATTTATCTGAATGTAAACCCAATTCTATAGGTATAATTAGCACTTGGCATGTTATGGAACATGTGCATCAACTGGAAAAAACGTTGCAAACATTTCATAGCATCCTTGAATCCAATGGAACTCTAGTTATTGCGGTTCCAAACTCAAGAAGTTTTGATGCTAACTTTTATGGACGTTTTTGGGCCGCTTATGATGTTCCTCGACATCTGTATCATTTTCACCCCAGCTCTATTGAAGCTCTATTAAAAACGCATAACTTTATTCTGACTCAAATAAAGCCAATGTGGTTCGACTCATATTATGTAAGTCTTCTCAGCGAAAACTACAAAACGCCTAACCCAAATATTTTTCAAAAAGTTATTGGTCTAGCCATCGCATTCATAATTGGGTCAATTTCGAACTTGAAAACCTTGATGAACACTAAACATTGCTCCAGCATTGTTTATATATTCAAAAAGGTCTAAAACAATGTGCTCAATGAGTTGAAGCGTTCATTTGAGCCCAAGATATAACAATCTAGTAAAAGTCCATGAAGCGCGATTTAATGAGGTGTACTGTAAGTGCTTGATAGGCAAGTATTTAAATCCAAATAGCCCTACTTACAGCGCTTCCTACACAAATTTTAAGCGACTTACTAAGTCATCACGGTAGGAACCACCAATTGGAATGATTTTCTTGTCGTCCTCCATAATAAGATTGCTTTGTTCAATTGCGCTAATCTTATCTACTCTCACGATATAGGATCTATGTACTCTCAAGAAATCATTACTCTTAAGATTGTCAGCAATATCTTTCATGGTGGAATGAACTGTATATTTCCCCGTTTTGCTGTGAATAATTACATAGTCCTTTAGAGCTTCCACAAAATAGATATCGGTAGTCTTTACTTTAACCAACCGACTATTAGATTTCACAAAAATGCAATCATCCACAGCTTTGTCGGTAACGATTGCAGAATACAAATCACGTTCTCTTTTTACCTCTTGTTCTTTACCATGTTTGTAAAGCGCCATCTCAATAGATGTATGCAAATCAATCTCCTTAAAAGGCTTAATTATATAACCATAAGGCTCTGTTACCTTAGCTTTACTTAACGTGCTCTCATCAGCATAAGCTGTTAAATAAATTACAGGAATTTCATAACGTCTTTTTATCTGTTCAGCAGCATCAATACCGCTAATTTGACCTTTTAACATAATATCCATAAGCACCAAATCTGGTCGATATTTCCCAGCAGACTCTACAGCCTCTTCTCCAGTATTCTCTACGCCAGGCACATTATAACCCAACTTTTTTAGGCTGTTCTGGATATCCTTGGCTACAATAGCCTCATCCTCAACCACTAAGATGCTTATTTTAGACATATCTTAATTTATTGCTCTTTAAAATCGATAGAAAACCTTGTTCCATTCTTTGACTCTACTTTCAACACTCCACCAACCTGAGTGGCTAAAGTAGTTACCAATTGAAGTCCGAGAGATTCAGCAGTTTCAACATTGAATGATTCTGGCAATCCCACCCCATTATCCTCAACGACTAATCTCAATATCTCAGCACTTTGTCTGCTCAAATGTATGTCAATTGTTCCAGTCTTACGGCCTTTAAATGCATACTTAAGCGCATTTGAAACCAGTTCATTTATTATCAAACCACATGGAATACTTGTATCCAAATTGATAAATATATGTTCCAAATGATAAACAATCTCAATACCACCCTGAGGTCTTCCGTACGAATGGTACAGATTTCGAGCGATATTCTGAATATATTCGGCAAAATTTACCTCAGACATGGTGTCGCTTTGGTACAAACTTTCATGCACAAAAGACATAGACTTTATTCTATCCTGGCTCTCACTTAGCACAGCCAACGCCTTTTCATCATCAATATAAGATGATTGCAAATTCAATATGCTGGATATCACTTGCATATTATTCTTCACTCTGTGATGAACCTCCTTCAAGAGTACCTCCTTCTCTTTCAGTGAATTTTGAAGCTTTCTTTCGTTTTCCTTTCTTTCAGTAACATCCTCAAATACCGCCACAAAGTAATTTGGTGAACCATTTCCGTCTCGAACTAACGATACCGTTACGTTAGCACTAATAAGCTTTCCATCTTTTCTTACGTATGTCTGCTCCTTATTGAAATTTGTGATAGTTCCACTAAGAAGATTATCCCAATCTCCAAGACTTTCCTCCACTTCCTTTTCCAATACTAATTGATAAAAGGTCTTTTTGTACAATTCTTCAGGTGCATAGCCCATCATATCGGATAAGCGCTGATTTACCAAAAGAAATCTTCCCATTTTGGCTATTCGGGCTATACCTATATACGCCTGATCATATATTGCCCTATGTTGCTCTTCGCTAAGACGGAGTTCCTCTTCTACCTTTTTAACCACAGTAATATCCCTCGAAACACCCATCGCACCAATAATATCACCTTCTTCATTCTTTAAGGCCGATGCAGAAAGCTTAGAAATGAACATGCTACCATCTTTCCGCTTGTTTACAATTTCTACTGCAAGACTACCATCCTTATTAATCCGCTCTTGAATGCGCTCCATCTCCAATTTATCGGAATAAAGCATAGCGATATTTTTTCCTATCACATCTTCTCTTGAATATCCAAAACTTACCTCAGCTGCTTTATTGAACTCGTTGATATTGTATTCAATATCAGTAGCAACAATCATATCCAACGAACTGTCTATTATACTTTTCGTGTATTTCTCAGAAAGCAGCAGTTCTTTCATAAGTTTTCTGCGTTCGATTATTTCGCGCTGCAACTGAAGGTTGGTTTCCTCAGCAATTTGAGCTCGTAACTGCTCGCGAGCTAACAACTTACGCGAAGATATATCGTGGATGGTAACTTGTATAGTTCCATCGTCTAACAGACTTCCACCAGATTCTACGTCCCAGGTTTTTCCTGAAACCATATTTATCAACTTGATTTCTCGAAAACTGGAAAAAATACCTTGTTCAATTTCATCCAACAAACCTTGAAATTGCTTCAAATAACTAGGATGTACAAACTCAAAACAATGCACTCCTACAACATCCGTAGTTGACAAACCAACAAATTCGGACGCTATAGGATTTGCATATTGCACACACCCATCCTTGAAAATAACAACACCAATAGGTAGATTTTCTACCAGATTTCGGTATCGCACTCCGTCTACATTTCTAATAACTCCCATTCTTCGCAGACTGTATACTATTCCTCTTCCTTAGATGTTTCCAACACGGGTGCTTTATTTCCATCCACTTTAAGCACTATACCACGCTGATATGTAACGGTCATTCTTAAGGTACCATCTTCATTCCATTCAACCCAATCTCCTTCTTTCTCACCAAACTTATACCTACCAGACTGCTTTAATTGGCCAGTTGGATAATAGTAATTATGAATTCCTTCCTCCATTCCATCCACATATTTTCCTTCAAATTTCAAATTCTCATTGCGGTAGAAATACTTCCAAATTCCATTTCGCATTCCAATTCTATACTCACCCTCTTCACGATGATTTCCTACATCTATTATCCATGCACCTTCTCTTTCTCCTGCTAAGTATTCACCTTTAGCTACCACAGTACCAGTGTCGCTATACTCAACAGCTAATCCCTCTTCAAGTCCTTCGTAAAAAATCTCCTCTCTCCAAGTTTGTCCATTCTTGTAATACCATTTCCAATCCCCATCGGGCCGGCCTATTCTATAATTTCCTTCCTGCTCTATCTTACCATCCAAGTAATAGAAAATCCACAATCCTTCCCTTCTATTATCCTTATATTTCCCTTTGCTTCTGAGTTCTCCAGTTTCATAAAACTCTCTCCAATCCCCCTGTTTTCTACCCTCAGCATCAACAATTCCCTCCCCAACAACTCTTCCCTTCCTATAAATTTTTGAACTCTCAATTTTCCCTTCCATTGAATAAAAACGATGAATTCCTTCCTCAACTCCCTTATTGTAACTGCCTTCTGATTTAACCTGTGCGTTTGGATGAAACTTCTTCTTAATGTCCAACTTAGCCAACTCCTCAGGGTCATTAATAAGAATACCATCATCAAACTTCAATGTTTCTATCAAATTACCTAAGGTATCGTACTCTTTCCAATATCCATCCTTTTTGTCATTCTTATACTTTCCCTCGGTGTGACAAATCAAATTTGGATAAAACGTTTTCCATAAACCTTGAGACTGATTGAACTTATCTTTTCTATTAATCCGTTCTCGCAAACTAACGTATCCGTTAGCATATTTTATAACTGATATTATTCTACCATCCTCTTCATCATACTCATAACCTATACCTTGCTCTTTGCCTTTTCCAACAGTATCAATAGGAATAAACTCTCTAATCTTACCATTCTCATAAAAATATTCAGCTTTTAAGCTACGAAGATCATTTTTAAAATATTCGGCTTTACTCAACAATCCAGCCTCGTCATAGGTGTTCTTTATTCCATTCTTAACATCCAATGCATAAGTTACTTCCTGACTGATTAGCCCATCTTCGGTATAAAATACCCAAACACTGTCTAGAAGAAAATCACGTCTATTCCCGGCCGATTTTAATTTACCATTTGGGTAATACGTTTTCCAATATCCATCTGGTTTTCCATTCACCAAAACACCTTCACTAGCTATCTTACCATCCTCAAAATAGAACTGTGTAAACTCACCAACTTGGCATAGTCCTATCTTCGAAATGAATAAAACAGCAATTAGGAAAACGAAGCGTTGCATACTTGGTCAAAGATACTCAGTTCAAAAGAAAACGGATTTTGTTTGACTTGACTAAACAATACAATTATATATAATCTTAATATTTTCTATTACTACTATTAGCTTGTTCATTCGTGTAAAACTTAGTTGGAGTTTTTTTTGAGGAGTGATATATCACTTCTTTATAACACGTTTTTAACAGGAATATACGAATGTAAAAATAGAACTAAATTTATTTTAATCTAGAACTAAATTTATTAATATATAATTAAAAATCAGTAGTTTATGTATTATTATTAAAGTAAAAGTTTTGAATGGTAATTAATAGTTCAAGTGGAATTCAAAGAAAGTAAGAAGATACTTTTAAAGGATGTTAATAACTGATTTAACAAAAATTGAATGATAAGTTTAATCAGTCAAAAGGAGAATTGAATGTGAATATATGATTGGAAGTAGTGATAAGATTTTATTAAAAATGACCACTTAATTAAACTACCCAAGTATGCAATACCAATGTTTAAGAAGATGTGAACAAGCAAATAGAGTTATGAGCAAAGTCACGTGTATAAGAACGATATTGTCGAACGTTCGGGAAGCATGCTACCAGTACGAGATTTACAGGTTTTCTAGGTATTTCGGATTTATAGATATACACATCAATTAACATCATGAAGGACATTGTCATAAGTTGCGACCACGCTGGATTTGATTTGAAAGAGCTGGTAAAACACGAATTGAAGCAGCAAGGTATGGATGTTACAGACCTTGGACCTACAAATGCAGAAAGGGTTGATTATCCAGATATGATACATCCATTGGCTAAGGCTATTAATGATGGACTGTTTAAACGAGGAATTATTATTTGTGGAAGCGGCAATGGTGTTGCTATGACGGCCAATAAGTATCCAAAAATAAGAGCTGCCATTTGCTGGAACAGGGAAATAGCGTCACTTGCACGATTGCATAATGATGCCAACATCATTTCGTTGCCAGCTCGTTTTATGTCAGATACAGAAGCATTGGCTTGCGTAGAAACCTTTTTAAATGAAGCATTTGAAGGAGGAAGACATGCTGATCGAGTAAATAAGATTGCTATTGAAAACTGTTAGAATGAAGAAAAAAAGTAGAGGCTCAGTTGTTTTTGCAGTAGGTATTATTTTTTGGCAGGTTCTTACATTGATAGGAAGCGATGCTTTGGGTCAAAGCAATGAGGTGATGAACCGCTATGCGGGCTCTATAACTACACAGGATTTACGAAAGCGCTTAGAAGTTCTTGCATCGGATAGTTTGGAAGGCCGAGAAACAGGAAAATTGGGTCAAAAGAAGGCCGCTACGTATATTGAAAATCAATTTAAATCATTCGGAATTCCAAAGGTTGATAGGCTTGGTAGCTACCAACAATCATATACCATTAACGTTACTTTTCCAGATACTGTCTTGCTCATTTCAGCGAAAGACACCTTTCGGTTTTTACAAGATATTTACTACTTCAATCTGCAGGATATGCACATATCTGTAGACCAATTAACCTATCTGGGATATGGTATAGATGCTGTTTCTTACAGTGATTATACAGGAAAAGATGTAAAAGACAAAGTGCTAATGGTTTCTTCTGGAGAACCAAAAAAAGGCGATAAATCGTTAATCGACACATCAGTTTATACCACTGATTGGACTTCGGATTGGGAAAAGAAAATTATTGAAGCAGAAAAAAGAGGAGCGAAGGCATTGCTTGTTATTGATAGTAGGTTTTCAAGCTCTGTGGTGCAGCTTGGTCGGTATATAAAACGGCCAACTATGGATGTGAGCGGTGAGGTAGACAAGCCAGCAATGCCCGTAATATTTATCTCTTCTAAGGTGGCAAACAAGATTCTAAAAACAGCCGGAATTAAGAAAGGTCATCAGTTTTTGGAAAAACGAATTGAGAAAGATGGAGCACCGATAAGCAAAGAGTTGGTAACAGGATTGACCCTACAAGTGAAACGCCATAAGGAGAAAGTGGTGGCAGAAAATGTGTTGGGATACATTGAAGGAACGGACAAGAAAGAAGAATTGGTGGTGATAAGCTGCCACTACGATCATCTGGGCAAGGATGAAGGAAAAATATATTACGGAGCAGATGATGATGGTTCTGGAACTACCTCACTTATAGAAATGGCAGAGGCGTTTGCATTAGCAAAAAGGGAAGGCAATGGACCACGAAGAAGTATGCTTTTCATTGCCTTTAGTGGGGAAGAAAAAGGTTTGTTGGGCTCTGAATTTTATTCCAAAAACCCAGTTTATCCGCTAGAAAAAACTATGGTGAATTTGAATATTGATATGATAGGAAGAATAGACAAGCAGCATGAACCCGATTCGAACTACGTCTATTTGATTGGGGCAGATAAAATAAGCCAAGAATTGCACAATCTAAGCGAGCTGACGAATGTCACACATACCCAATTGAAACTGGACTACACTTACAACGATGAAAACGACCCCAACCAGTTTTACTATCGCTCTGACCACTACAACTTTGCTAAGAATGGAGTACCTGTAATTTTTTATTTCACTGGAGTTCATGATGATTATCATCAGCCAACAGATATTGTAGATAAGATACAGTTTGTGAAAATGAAGCGAATAGTGGACCTCATTTTTTATACTGCCTGGGAACTAGCAAACAGAGAAAAGAGCATTCGCTAATCAGCCAATTTCTCATATTGAATAAAGCAATTAAAGCTAAACACGAATGAACATTATGGTTTGGTCGCTGCCGATTGTTGCTGCCTTGGTAGGGTGGTTCACCAATTATTTGGCGGTAAAAATGTTGTTTTACCCCAAAGAACCTTGGAATTTTGGATTGTTCAAGATTCAAGGTATTTTCCCAAAAAACCAGCGGGAAGTGGCAGAGAAAATAGGGAAAATGGTGGCCGAGGAATTGCTCACTTCAAAAGACTTGCGCGATAGAATCAGCAACCCAGAGAATATCCTTTCTATCAATGAGATGGTAGAAGCGAAGATTGACTATTTCCTCAATGTGAAGTTTCCCCGTCAATATCCGCTTGCTGGTTTGTTCTTTACCGATAAACGAAGGTCGAAGATGAAAGGCGATTTGATGCTAGAGGTGGAACAAAGCGTGCCTTTAGTCATCAATCATTACATGGAGAACTTGGAAGAACGGTTTAACGTGGAAGAAATTATACAAGAAAAAGTAGCTCAATTGCCTCCCGAAAAACTGGAAGGATTGCTGATGAAACTCCTTAATAAGGAATTCACCTTTATTGAATACATAGGGGCGGTAATCGGTTTCCTAATTGGATTGATACAAGTAGGAATGATGTTTATTGGGGAATAAAACACCGAAATAGCTCTAGGATTTCACAGAAAAGTGGGTTAGGAACGTTTCATACAACGTTATGTTGAGTCCAATAAGAAGGAACCCATAGATGGTGTCTTCTATAGGAATGGTTAATAATCTAATGCCTACATTTTCTTGATTATTGTACCAAACAACAGGTTCTTCTAATCCAGTGCCAGTAAGCAATCCATTCACGATAAAGAATGGAACAAGCACTACAACATACGCGAACAGCAAGCGACTCCAGTAATGGCGTTTAAGCACAAATAGATGCGTTGCAAGGAACACCGCAGCCAATAATGCCGTCCAAAAGGTGTAAAGTTTATCGGAATGAAGCGCTGCAATAACCACTAAAGCAGCAAATAATGCCAACCCCAAAGGCTTGGCGAGCTTGCGAAACACATCCTGTTTCATAAAGTGATTGAGAACCACATAAGTGAACAAACTGGCATAGGGCACAGCGAAAAAGAAGAGCACTTCCTCTATGGGGAGATTGAACAACGAAAGTCCTGTGATGTATCGCGGATTGAAGCCCCAAACGCCTAAACGGGTAAATAGACTGTCCCAAACCAGAAAGCCAACCGCAGGAAGAAGAAGAGCAGGAATAATGGCTTTCCAATTCTTGTAGAAAGCGATTCTATGTTCGAACGAACAGACGAATGGAACAACTACCGAACAAAGATTGATGAGCAGGTAGGTGTACACGAATTAATGATGTGGGGCGCGGAAAAACTTCTGCGGAACTATGAGCATACCAAAGCATTCCCCATCTTCTTTTTCCTTGTGATGATGATGGGCAAAATGTGCGCGTGCCAAGCCTTGTAAGTACCTGTTTTTGATTTTGCGCTTGGCATTCCAACGGTTATGAATAATCACTTCATGCACATACACATAGGCAATACCATAGAGCGCTATTCCAATGCCGATGTATAGCCTAAAATCGCAGCCAGCCATAATACCAAACTGCATATTGAGCCAACTGGGCACAGCAAATACCAATGCAAAAAGATCATTTCGTTGAAAAAAATGACCAGTAGGTTGATGGTGGTCGCGGTGAATGTTCCAAGCAAAGGTGTGCATCACATACTTGTGGGTAAACCATGCCACAAACTCCATAGCAAAGAATGCGGCCACAATGCATAGGATATGAAAGAGTACTAAAACCATGATTAAAGCTTCCCCTGGGCTTTTGCTTTGGTCAAAAATGCGGTAACTTGTTTCTTAAATTCGGGATTGGAAACTGCTGCCAAGTTCTTGTTTATGTAGGCGTGGTCTTCTTCTATTTTGTCGCTATAGTTGAGAATACCGGGCACATTTACTTGAATGGTTAAGCGAAGAAAACGAAGTTCCAAGTTTTTGCCATCCATTTTAATGGCTTCATCCAAAAGCGCTTTGCCCTTATTAAAAACACTCAATTTGGTGAATGGATTGGAGGCATGGCGCCCTTGTGCCATAAACACCGAGCCTTTGTAGCCTTTTAGAATAGGATTGGTGGAAACATCTACCTTTTCAAATCGCGCCTCAAACCGACTACACAAGCCACTATCTTGAAAAATACTGCTGATGTTTGCCCGAATATCAGCCAATAAATCCGATTGGGCAGATGCCGAAAACGACCATAAACACAGGATGAGCAGGAGCCTCATGGTTTGGGTAGAGGAAAACCCCTAGGTTAAATCAAATTAGGTTGAAACTATGGCGCACGTACGAACCGAAAAGCAGAGCCACCTTGCGTTGCTTGGATAGGCCGATGCGATTGGTAAGAATGGAAGTGGAGTGCAAACCACTAATTTTTTGAAACAAAGCGTTGTAGTAGATGTAGGCCAAATAGACTCCAAATCGCGCTTTTTTGGGCAGTTGAAGCACACCAATATATCCCGCATCAAAGTCTTTTTTGATATCTGACTCTATGCGTTTTTTGGTTTCATCATCAAAATGCGTGACATCTAACCCAGGGAAATACGAGCGTCCCAAGGTTTGATAGTCGGTTTTCATATCGCGTAGAAAGTTGATTTTCTGAAAAGCCGAACCCAGCTTCATGGCCGATGGTTTTAGCTGTTCATACAATGCGTGGTTGCCTTCGCAAAACACTTTGAGGCACATAAGTCCAACCACTTCTGCCGAGCCCAAGATGTATTCTTCAAAGCGATGTTGGTTGTAGGTGGAGCCTTCCAAATCCATTTCCATGCTACGCAAAAAGGTGTCTATCAATTCGGGCTCTATGCCATAGCGATTCACCGTGGCTTGAAATGCATTGAGCACAGGATTGAGACTTATTTGCTCTGAAATGGCGCGATGTGTTTCTTCCTCAAGTCGTGTTAACAGGTCCTTTTTTGGGAAATCGTGAAAGGAATCAACAATTTCATCGGCCAAACGCACAAAGCCATATATGGCATGGATTGGTTTGGTGAAATCGCTATGCAGAAACGTAATGGCAAGCGAAAACGAAGAGCTGTAGGTGTTGGTCATCACCTTGCCACAGCGGTACGAAGCATCATCGAATAGCAATTTTTGATGCGGGGTAGAAGTCACGTTACGCTAATTTGGATAGGGTTGAACCGTATGCTTTTAGAATTTCCTTTGCCGCAACCTGACCTGAAATAAGTGATGGTGGAACTCCAGGTCCGGGTGTGGTTAATTGTCCTGCAAAAAAAAGGTTTTTTACCTTACTGCTGCGCATCGAAGGCTTAAGTAATGCTGTTTGGCGCAATGTATTTGCCAAACCGAAGGCATTGCCTTTAAATGCGTTGTAGTCGTGCATGTAGTCGCTGTGGGCATAGCTGCTTTGATACACAATGTGAGATCGGATGGATTCACCCGTAAGTGCCTCCATACGTTGGATAACGATGTCGAAATAATGTGTGCGCGTTTCAGCATTTTCGGCCAGCGCAACGGCTACCGGAATAAGGATAAATAGATTTTCGCCACCAGCTGGGGCAGCAGTGTCATCTGTTTTGGAAGTACACGACACATAAAACAACGGATTGGTAGGCCAACTGGGTTGGTCGTATATCTCACCGAGATGAGCGTTGAAATCGGTATCGAAAAAGAGCGTGTGGTGCAGCAAATGGGCCACTTTCTTGTTGAGCCCTACATAAAACAGCAAACAAGAAGGCGACATTTTGCGCGTGTCCCAATACTTGGGCGAGTAGCTGCGGTATGTCTTTGGGAGTAGGTGTTGGTCTATGTGGTGGTAGTCGGCAGTGCCAAGCAGAACATCTACAGGTTCGGCAATGCCGTTTACTGTGATGCTTTTTGCTAAACCTTTTTCTATGGTAATGGATTCCACATTTGCATTGAGGCGAAATTGAACCCCTTGGCTTAGGCAAATGCTGTGCATGGCTTTTATAATCTCGAACATGCCACCTTGCGGATACCATGTGCCCAGAGCAATGTCGGCATAGTTCATTAAGCTATACATTGCTGGTGTATCCGCAGGTTTGGCACCGAGAAAAAGCACGGGGAACTCCAAGATTTGAATCAGTTTGGGATTACTGAACGATTTCCGAATGTAGGAGCTTATGGATTGAAATAAGTTGAGTTTAAAGGCTTCTTTCGCCAAACGAAGTTCCATAAATTCGAGGATGGAAAGGCCAGGACGAAACACAAAATCGTTCATGCCTACTTGGTATTTGTAGGAAGCATCTTCAAGAAAGCGGGTGAGTTTTTTTGCAGCACCGCCTTCCATGCTTTCCACCAAGTGCAAGAAAGCATCGAGGTTGGCCGGTAAGTCTACAAAATCATCTTTACCAAAATAGACGCGATAGGAGGGATTGAGACGGGTGAGCTCGTAAAAATCGGAGGCGGTATGGCCGAAAAGCTGAAAGAAATTTTCGAACACTTCGGGCATCCAGTACCAACTGGGGCCTTTGTCGAAGATAAACCCATCCACAATAAGCTGCTGGGCGCGGCCTCCAATCGTAGCGTTTTTCTCAAAAACAGTGACTTGAAAGCCTTGTTGGGCCAAGCATGCTGCACCAGCCAAACCTGCAAACCCACTTCCTATAACGGCAACGTGTTTTTTCACCAATTCAATTTGTTGGCCGAAGGTAAGATACTAGCCATCGAAATTACTGTCTAAAGTCAGGTGGCGACTAGCGCATTCATTTTCAGCTACGTGTTCAATGGCATCAACTCTAGCATACGCTCTTCTACTGCTTGCAGCAGCTTTTTTCTGGATTTTGCGCGTAGTAGGATATAATATTCCCCTTTCGGCACAGGGTTTTTTTGCAGAAAGCTGTTCCAATTGGTATAGTTAATACAGCGCATTAGTTGATCGAGCACATGCTGCGATACCTCTTTGCGGGCCTTCTGGCCCTCGCTTAGCACCTTCACTATTGAGGATTTGGAGATGGTTAAATTCAAACTGTCTACCAGTTCCGTGCGGTCTGCGCAAGTGAGTGGAATGCGGTGATCGCCCTTCACGTGAAACCGAATTAGACAGCGCATTAGCTGATAATGGTAGGGGTGAATCACCATGCTTCAGGCCTTTAAAATCAGCTTTCCAACACGTGCTGGTGAAAGAAGGCCTACATTGAGTTGATAATCAAACTAGTACACTGTCCAAAAACTTCCCATAATCCGTCTAACGAAATTAGCGAATTGTACGCAATGAGTGTTCTAATTTGGCGTCATATTACATTATTAACCTTAAAACCTTTTCATCATGCCTATTGATCCCAATCTCGATTTCGATTTTAGTCCTGCGGATAAGCTAGCGTTCACAGCCACTATTGATGCTGCTTTGGTCATTCTTAATGGCCCATCGGTGCCTTACGTGAACCTAACCAAAGACGAACGAAAAGCAACACCATCCATTGAAGCCCAACGCATGCCCTATGTGCATAATGCGATTAACAACATTTTGCCTGCGTTTCCAGGTTTGGCTAGCCCCAGCATTCCGTTGGCGCGGGCCACTACACTATTCGACCTTATGATTTACATACAGAGTGTGTCGCCCAAAATGGCTGAGCTTCTCGATCGTTTAACCGATTTAAGCATCAATGCCGAAAGCTTGATGTATCAGAGCATGAATGATAGCTACGATACTGCCAAACGGCAGGAGGGTCGCATGGAGGGTGCGGATGTATTCATTGAGGCCATCGCGCCATTGTTTGCTGCTCAGGGAGATAATAACGAAGAGCCAACGCCAGAGCCTTAATTGTACCGTACAGTTAGAAACGTCTCGCCCACAAGCGGGACGTTTTTTTTGCCCCAAATAGGCTTTTGGAAGCAATAATATAGGAACGAGCGAGGAGCATAGGGACTGAGAACGAAGTGAAGAACACCGAATAAGGAGTAAATGACAATGAGAAAGGAGTAAATAACCGTCAGGAAGCTGTGCAAAGCACACAGAACGGACTGTTTAGCAGCGAGAAAGGCGTTAAAAGCAACCAGCAAGGTCTGAAAAGAGCTGAGCGAGGCTTGAGGAAGGAAGATTAAGCACAAAAAACCGAAAGCATGAAGATACTTGATGCAAACGAAGCCGAGGGTTTGGAGCCCCTAGGACGGGGAAAGCAAAACTGGCTCTACAAAAAACTAACGCTGCTAAAGGTTGACGAAGCAATCGCTATCCGTTTTTCGGATTGGAATACAAAAACGCCACCATATAAAACCATTCGAACTGTTGCCAAAAACCTAAAACGTGAATTTAACTACGGCCGCCACCCTGATGGTAGCGGATGGTTGGTGAAGAGGGTGGGGTGAGCCATACTAGATGAAACTTCTCTAGAACCTCAAGCAAGTTATTTCGCACGTGCTTTCATTACCCACATTTGCCTTTGCTTGCAGACGTTCAAAACCAACAAGGAAAAGTCAAAGAGCAAAATTTGCTCTCCCATCCAAAATCGAGGGGCATAATTAGTAGATTTGCTACCCGTGAAGTCATTTGTTTACATTTCATGTTTGATGCTCCTTAGTTTTCAGATTTTTCTGAAGAGTGGCGTTTTTGCATATTACGAACTCAATAAAGACTATATCATCACCAATTTTTGCGAGAACGTGTCACGACCGCAAATGAAGTGTAACGGAAAATGCTACCTGAAAAAGCAGTTTAAGAAAGCTGACGAAACAGACAATAATAGCCAGATTCCTGATGCCATTAAGAACATTGCGGAGTTGCATCCCTTTATTGGATCAGCTTCTTTAAAACTTCTTTTTGATACATGCATTTCTTTTTCTTCTGCTTCGTGCACTGACGCGTTGGCATCCAGCCATCTCTTGGCTGTGTTTCATCCCCCTGAGTTTTAGTTTTTCAGTTTTTTTTGCATTGGTATCATCAGCAAGTAATTAGTGATTCACTAATTATCTGCTGGTTCAGCCTATTTTTTAATTAACCGTAAAACACTAACATGAAATCATTTAATAAATTATTAATACTGTTTTTTCTAGGCATTTTTCTTTTTAACGCTTGTACTGAAGATGAACTTGAAGTAGCAAAGCCAGGATCGGTGGTTCTGGAATTTGACGCTGTATCGGGTAGCAGCGATTTAATAATGGGAACTAACTACACCAATGCTTCTGGTGAATTGTTTTCCGTTACCATGTTGCAATACTATGTGAGCAATATCAAACTAACGGCAGAAGATGGTACAGAGTACATGGTGCCTGCTTCGGCAAACTCAGGATATACTCTGGTGAAAGAAGATGGGGAAATTACCTTAACAGATGTTCCGGCAGGTAATTACGTTTCGATTGAGTTTGTAGTGGGTGTGGATAGCCTTAGAAGCGCAATGGGACCATCAGAGCGCGAAGGTGACCTCGATATTGGAGATATGGAAACGGGAGGAAATATGTATTGGAGTTGGAATTCAGGATATATTTTCATGAGGTTTGAAGGGATTGCTCCGGAGGTTCCTGATTCAACCATCGGGTTGTGGGTTCAGGATACGTTGGGAAACTGGAACTATGATACTACGCAGTACACCTATTGGCTTGATGTATTCAACATACATGTAGGCGGCTTTGGTGGTTACGATGCTTCAACCGTAAACAACATCAGGAAAGTGAAACTTGATTTCGGTAGCACCAAACTTATAGTAAAAGAAACCGCTATCCCCGAAGTGCATATTACAGCTGACGTGATGAAGATAATGGATGGTTCTGTTAATCATTCCTTTTCGAATTTTTATCAGGAACATTCTCCCGATCGGACAGGGACAATTGCTGATAACTACAAGAATATGTTTAGCGTTGACCACATTCATAATGATTAAATAAAGTGGCTGTATCAAGGTGACAGTATAAACTCGAGCCTTGATACAGCCCATCTTTATTATGAAAATAGCTCTTTTATTTTTCACAATGTTCTTTCTACTTGCGGGATGCAGTAAGGAAGAAGAATTGCCAATTGAGACTTTTGAATTTATAGCCCCCGCGCATTTTCCTCCGGTAGAATATGACCTCGCTCAAAATCCAATTACAAAAAAAGGCTTTGAACTAGGCAAAAAGCTATTCATGGATGGAAAGCTTTCAGGCAATGGTAGCATTAGCTGCGCCTCTTGCCATATCTCGACTTCGGGATTTACGCAACATGGACATGCATTGTCGCATGGCATCTTTGGCCGCCTCACAAGGCGCAATTCTATGCCCATTCAGAACCTTGCTTGGAGCAAAAACTTCATGTGGGATGGAGGTGTCTTTCATCTCGACTTGTTTCCGCCAGCGCCAATCAGCAACCCTAACGAGATGCAAGAAACTGTAGCCAATGTGCTTTTGAAACTGAAGCAGGATGATCAGTATCCGCAACTGTTTAAAGATGCGTTTGGTGAGGATGAAATTACTACCGACCTTTTTTTAAAAGCACTGTCGCAGTTTCAGCTTATGTGCATCAGCGCCAACAGCCCTTATGACAAATACGTGAAAGGAGAAGAATCGCTGTCAGCAGATGCAATGGAAGGGAAAGCCCTATTTGACAGCAAATGCAGCACATGCCATGAAGGTGTTTTGCAAACCGACCAGTCGTTCAGGAATAATGGTTTAGCAATCGGTAATCCCACGGATAAAGGAAGGGCGCTGATTACGGGAAATGAGGAAGATAATTTCAAGTTTCGCGTGCCTAGCCTTCGCAATTGGCAATTTACATATCCCTACATGCACGATGGACGTTTTAGAACTATTGATGAAGTGCTGGAGCATTACAATTCAGGAGTTGTAACCAGTGCAACGCTTGACACATTATTGCAAAACGGCATACCTCTATCTGCTACAGAGCGGGAAAAACTAAAAGCATTTTTAGAAACATTGAATGATGAAGGGTTCATCAACAACCCACTAACAGAGGTATTTTAGACCTTCACTACATCGCGGCCAATAACCGAAGGCACAAATTTGAATGCGACCACCACCCCAATGGCAGCGGATGGTTGGTGAAGAGGGTGGGGTGAGGAAAGGGAAAATTAGCGGAAGGCAATACCAAGGAGTGTATTCGTTGCGTTACTTCCATGGCTATGGAGAATGATGGTGTTCCACGAGGACCACTTTCGAATACTACCTTAATGCTATTCGAGAAAAACTGACCCTACCTCATCAACATAATTTCTCCCACAAACTGATGGTAGTTGCGGTTATCGTCTTGGATGTTGAACTGGTACACGTATTTGCCCTGTTGTGCAGGACTGCCATTGAGGACGCCATCCCATTTATAAGACGGTTCTGAAGATTCGAAAATGAGTTTACCCCAACGGTCAAAAATGCGCATGGAGTATTGCAGTATGCCTTCGCCTTTGCCATAGAAATACTCGTTTTTATCATCGGCATTGGGCGTAAAGGTGTTCGGGATGTAGAACCTAAAATCGGAATATACCGTCAGTTCTTTCATCATGGTATCCACACAGCCTGTTACATTAGAAGCAATAAGTGTCACAGGGAATGTGCCATGCTGGGTATATTGATACGTGGGGCTTTGCTGGTTGCTGGTTGCATTGCTATTGGGATCGCCAAACTGCCAAGCCCAAAAATCGGCACCATAGCTGCCATCTTCAAAAAATGCACGCGAATCGAACATGCTAATCGAGTCTGGGCTCCACGTAAAATCGGCATAGGGCACCGCGTAGGCTTCAATAGCGCTATCCAACACCAACGTGGCCACGCAGCCATTATCGCTCACAGTGCGCAGACTTACATCATAAAAAGCCGATTCGAATATCTCCTCGTTACCGTAACAATGCGATTCGTTGCGATTGGTGCTGGTTTGAAGGTCGCCAAAGTTCCAGCGCCATTCCACAATGCCGCCACTGCCTATGGTAGACGCATCGTAAAACTGGGTGCATAGCGGTGGGCAACCTTCGCTCACAGTGATAATAATATCGGGAGTTGGGGCAAAATATACCGTTACAGGCACGGTTATAGAATCGAGGCAGCCATTGCCCGAAGTAACCCGCAATTGCACATCATAGATTCCCCCTTCGGGAAATGGGTGGTTGGGGTTAACCGCCAATTCCTCGGGCGAACCATCGGCAAAGTCCCACGCCCATTCCACAATATTGTCTGGAAAACCAATACCGCTTTGGTTAAAAAACACCGTTGGCGTGCCTTCGCAGACGATATTGGTGGTGAACTGCGCTTGCGGCAAGCTATACACAATCACGTTGTGCTTGATGGAATCGGTACACAAGTCGGCATTGGTTACTTGAAGCCAAACGGGATAAGCCCCTGTGGCGAGGTAGTTGTGGCTGGGCGCCTGATTGTTGTCTATGGGCGAACCATCGCCAAAATCCCATTCATACAAGGCTACGTTGCCAATGGTTTGGTCTATGGGTTCCACGGGCAAACCATCGCACACATTGGTTATAGCAAATTCGGGAATGGGCACTTCGTAAATTGTAATGGGCCGAATAAGCGTATCCGAACAACTGAGGTTGGATGAATAGACAATAAGGGTGGCATCGTAGGTTCCTGCGCTAGGAAACTCGTGGGCAGGGCTAAATGCCGAAGCACTAGTGCCATCGCTAAACAACCAAAACCATGAAGCCAAGGTGCCCATTGTGGGGGCTATAGATTGATTGTTGAACAATGCCAACACATTAGAGCACACGTTGGGTGCATTGAAGACGGGCGTGGGCGCATCAAACACAAATACTTGCTGAATGGTGGTATCGTTGCATCCATTGGGACTGATGCCCACAAGGCGCACGTCAAAGGTGTCGGCATACAAGAAATCGTGCGAAACATCGAAGGTGGTTTCTAGCGGACTTCCATCGCCAAAATCCCATTCCCATGTGCCACTTCCGTTCGATTGATTGATGAAATTAACGGTATTGCCCAGGCACACATTGGCAAAAATATAATCGGTGAAAATGGCAGGGTAAACGATAATCGTGTCGCGCAATATAGTGGCGCATCCAAGCGTTTGGGTAGATACAGTGAGCACTATAGGAAAAGTGTCTGGCAGGGAATACGTATGTGTAGCATCCCAAGTGCTTGCGCCTGCACCATCGCCAAAATTCCAACTTACTTGACCCATAGCATCGTTGGTAGATGGTGTGGAGCTATTGGTAAACAGCGCAAGTTCGCTCAAACACACATCACCACCTAAGGTAAAAGCGGCCTCAGGATAGTCGTACACATTCACGGTGTGCATCACCGAATCCACACAGCCATCTGTGCTGGTGGCAATGAGCCATGCATCGTAATTGCCCGGAATAGCATACTGATAGGAGTAATTGTATTGCGTTACTTCGGTTCCATCCCCTAGTTTCCACGTAAATAAAGTGGCGGTGGCAGGTGGTAAAATAGTTGTGGCATTATTAAAGAAAACGGTGTTGCCATCGCACACATCGTTGTAGTAGAAATCGGGCGTAAGTCCTTGGTCGTCTCGCAATAGAATTTCAATAGTATCAAGTACTACACAACTGCCCGAAATGGCCTCGTAAATGAACAAAAGGGGTTCATCGCCCTCCAGTAGTCCATCTACAATTGGGGCGATAGTCACAGTTTTGCATTGCTCGCCTACGGCAAATGAAACGGTGCTGGGCAATAAGGTGTAATCCACACCATTTATGGCTGCACCTGCATAACTTACGTTGAGGTTGTAGGCCGCTGCGGTGCTGCCTTGGCGGCAAAAGTCAATGGTATAATCGCGGCAGCCTTCAATGGGTTGATTTGCACCAGCTGTATAATCGGTCATTACCGCAGTGCTCACACCGCAATCCATACTGTTTTCTGCCACAAATAGACCCGAATCGAAGATGCAATCTGCAGCATCGGCTACTGCTATTTTAATGTGATACCGCTCGCACGAAGTGACATTTGCAGACGCAGTTAGCGGAGTAGTAAACCCATCGTATTGGATGGTACCACCACCTACGTAGTATTGATTGTTGTCGCTGCTATTCACTGAATTAATGCCTACAGGTGTGGAAGTTCCGGGTACCATAGCAATGTTTTGAACGCCCACAATTCCTGGACCCGAAACCGTGATAACCATAGCATCCGCAAATTCGCGATTGATGTATTCGGGATATTCTTCTGAGCCAAAAACAAAAGTGAAATTGAGCACCGAACAGGTAGGCACAATATCGAACTCGAGAATACAGGCATCATAGGTGGTTTCGTTGGCAACCACCTGCACATTAGGGTCGCCAGGAGCGCCACTGCAAACCCCTCCGCCTGTATTGTTGTTGGCGGTAGCAGCCACTGTAGCAGAGCCCGAAGTGAGCAAAATGCCTGTTGGTATACCCACATTGGTAGCCGTGCCATCAAAAAACGCACTTCCTCCCGTTGGGCAGTTGAGTTGCACGTTGGTTACCACAATGCCATCACCCACCACAATATCTGCCAATTGAGCAGCGGTATACGAAGGGTCTATAACCAATTGGGCTTGGGCAAATTGCCCGAAGCAGAGGATGAGCATTATGGTCTGTACCGCCCGCACAACTCTATTTTAATATCATGACCCGCCCATGAAAGAGGTGCGGATTTCCGAAAATATCGATAACCACAATGGAGTAGACATAGCTGTCATTTTTGGCTACATCTCCACTGTGGTCTACATCTCCACCCCAGCCCTTTTCAATTTCTTTCGTGTAAAAAATTTCTTTACCCCAACGGTCAAAAATGCTCATTTCGAACCCAGTGATGCCTGTTCCTGTAACCACGAAACGGTCGTTTACTCCATTTTCATCAGGCGTAAATGTGTTTGGGATATAAACAGTGAATGCAGGAGCCACAACCATGGTGGCCGTGCTAGTATCTGTGCAACCATATTGGTTGAAGGCAATTTGCGAAATGGAGTAAGTGCCCGAATCCAAATAGGTGTATTGCGGATTTTGGGTAGTGGATGTATTGTCTACTTGCTCGTCTCCAAAAGACCACAGCCATGCAACAGCATCCGTGCTTAAATCTGTGAAATCAATTGTAGGAAATAGAAGTGTAGTCCGTTTTGGTGTAAGGTCGAAACGCGAAACAGGAATAGGGTAGTTGTTGATATAATTGGGTTTAGTGACAGTGGAAACGCAGCCTTCGTTTGAAGTAACAGTTAGCGTAACAGGCCACGTGTCCACCACATTGGTAGTAGTATTGATGTAGCAATGACTGGTGTTTTGCTGCGAGATACCGCCTCCATCGCCAAAATCCCACACATGGATTTGGTTAAAACCGGTCATAATACCCGAAAGGTCGAAGAAATCCACACAAAGCGGGGAACATCCTTCTGTGGGCTCTCCTGAAAAATCGACCACAGGATTGGGATGAACCGATATAGTTTGCACCAACGAATCCAAACATCCCTCGGTGGTAATAACGAAGTGCTTCACATTGAAATTGCCCGCAAACGGATACAAATGCGAAACGTTGGGGCCACTAACTTGAGGACTACCATCGGCCAAATCCCATCCGTAGTTTACAATAGCCGCAGGTGAGGGAACACTAGAAGCTGTGGCAAGTTGAATGGTATCGCCATCGCATACTTCGTTGTGGGTAAAGGCTACAGTGGGCGATGGATAAATCGTCACATCTTGCTGCATCACTGCAAAACAGCCATAAATGGTAGTCACCGTAAGTTGAACAGTGAAGGTGCCAGGGTTGGGATACGTATGGCTAATGTTGGCGTTGAAATTGGGAGGGCTGCCATCGCCAAAATCCCATTGCCAGCTGCTAATTTCTCCTGTTGAGAGGTCTACAAATTCAACGGGTTTGCCAAAGCAAACATTTTGAAACGAGAAATCGACTTGAGGAAAGGAATAGATGCGCACTGAGTCTACAAGCGTATCGGTGCAAAGCAAATCGAGCGATCGCGTAATGAGCGTTACATCGTAGGTTCCAGAAGCAGGATAGAGATGTTGCGGTTCCCAATCGGTGGTATTAGCGGGACTACCATCGCCAAAATCCCAAACCCAACTTCCAATGGTGTTGCCAATGGGAGGAATGCTGCTCGAGTTTGTAAAACTTACAGGAACGCTTTCGCATTCGGCATCTACAGCAAAATCAGAAATAGGCGTAGGACTAACCGTAAGCGCCTGAGTAATAGAATCGATACAGCCTTCTTGGCTGATAATACGCATGGTAATGTTGTAGTTTCCCGGAGCGATGTAATCGTGAGACGTATTGGCAAAGAAACTTGGAGGGCTATTGTCGCCAAAATTCCAGCGGGTGTTGGTGATGTTGCCAACAGAAGTGGCGGTAAAATCAACGGTTTCACCAAAACACACGTCCTCAAAATCGAATCCTGGAATAGGAAGCGGAGCTACGTTGGTGGCTACGGTAACCGAGTCGGCACATGCGCCATTTTGCGAATAAGTAACCAGTTGCGCGTTGTAGTTTCCGGGCGCAGTGTAAGTGTGCTGAGGGTTCCAATCGATGGTATTAAGTGGAGTACCATCTCCAAAATTCCATCTCCACGAACCAATAGTAGGAGGGAAGAGGGTGGTGTTGATAAACTGAGTAGGCGTTTGGTGGCACACGGATGGAGCATCCATACCCGCTTGAGGATAAGGATTCACATCAACCGTAGTTGAATACGAAGCCATACAGCCAGCATCGGTCATAGCGGTAAGACTCACGTTATACAACCCACTTAGCGGATAGGTGTACACAGGATTTTGGTCGGTGGAAGTGGTGCCATCCCCAAAATTCCAATCCCACGACACTATATTTCCAATGTTGGATGTGCTTAGGTCTGTAAACTGAATAGGCAAACCCGGACAAGGCGGAGGAAAACTAAAATCGGTGTTAACCGCTGTAGAAGTGATGGTGGTATTTACGGTTACTTGGCAGCCCGTTACGGCAGTTAATGTGCAAGAATACACCGCTCCATTAGGCGGGTTGTTCAGCGTAATTTGTTGGGTGGTTTGCCCTGTGCTCCATAAATAATCAAATCCTTTTGGTGCCGTAAGTATGGCTTGGTCGCTGTTGCTAGGGCAATAATCCACCTGAATTTCTAAAGGATTGCATTCACCAACGATATAGGCATAGCCAAAATGACCACCAAGTGCGCAGTCTCCAGTAGAAAATTCGATGGTGATGTTTTGTCCCACATAGGCAGAAAGGTCTATTCCTACTGGTGTCCAAGCTCTGTAACGTACGCCACCACAATCCCTAAATCCACTAATATTTGCCGCAGCAGTTACTTGATAAAATCCACATTGTGGGCTTACAAGCTGACCACCAGCATTGAGTACACGGATTTCGAAGCGTGGTTGATCTGCAATATCATGGCCTGGATCTTCGAATACTACCGCATACGAATAGGTGAAAAGTGCATTTTGGGCGGTAACTAAATAGGTGTAAGATAAACGTTCGGCTTCGGCACCTGTACCGCTATTTCCCAACCGCGCAGAGGTTAAATAACCAGGAGCTACAACGGATATCTGATCGCAAGCCACAGGGTCGGTACCAGTGCCCGACATTATAGTGTGGCGGCCGTTTACAATACCTGTGCTAGGCGTAGAAATACCACAACAAGAACCAGTGCGCCCCACCCAATTGACGAAACTATTACTACTGAAATCCGCATTATCACACCCTTGCGACCAAGCGCTAGGAGCGGTGAAAAGAAGAACCGAAAACAGTAGAAATGCGTTTTTCATTATCAAATTGCAGCATCGTTTTCAGTGCTGTTTAATCGTATCAACAGGTTCAGGACGTAAAATAAAGCAGCAGGATGCCTAGTCCTAAGGTTTCATTTCACTTTGGCCTGCCCAAATTTAGTGACAGGAACAAACGTAAGCATAAAATTGTGCGATGAAAGACAGGGATTGACGTTTGAAATATAAAGACACTACGAGATAAAGTGGACATTAAATCAAGGAAAATTATTTTTCTCCCCTTCGTGTTATTTCCCCATTTTTCGCGTTACACATCGCATGAAATATATTTACCTCTACCCACTGTTTTTTTCTTTAGTGCTCCTTGGCTGCGATACCGAAACGCCTCTTGAACAAGAAATTTCCGAATTCAACTTGGTGTATCCCGCTGCGGGCAATCAAGTAGCCAATCGATTGATGGCAGAAGCTGATGGTGTTTTTATCGTGGGCACTTCTGAGAGTGGAGCACAGTCGAGCATACTGCTCATGCGTACAGACATCAACGGAAATACCATTTGGAGCAGAACTATAGCCAGCCAACAAAATGGCGAAGGATTTGGAATTACACGCCTTTCTGATGGCAATTTGCTGCTGGTAGGAAGCCAACAAGTAGTGGGCAATAAGAATGTAGTGTTGATAAAAACCGATGGAGAAGGTAATGTGCTGTGGCAAAAAGATTTTGGAGGTAGCGAAAGTGATATTGGGAGAGATGTGATTGAATTACAAGGGGGTGGATTCATGCTTGTGGGCACCACCAGTAGTTTTGGTTCGGGAATAGCCGATATGTATGTGGTGCGCACCGATGCAAACGGCAATTTGCTTTGGCAACGAACGTTTGGCGGAGGTTCGCTAGATGGAGGCTCCGAACTGGTGCAGGTGGATGCTTTTAGCGTAATGCTGCTGGGGTTTTCCGAGAGTTTTGGGGCAGGCGGACGCGACCAATATCTGCAATCGGTAAGCATAGAAGGCGATTCACTTTGGAGCAATACCTATGGCGGCCAAGATTATGAAGAGAGCCAAGGAATTCGTAGAACAGATGATGGTGGTTATGTGTTCTGCACCCACTCTGCTAGTGTGGACCCCGTGCATGCCATGTTGGGGATGAAAATAGGCCCGGATGGCTCGGTGCAATGGGAACATCATTTTGGTGAGCTCACCACCCACGATGGTGGCGAAGGTGTGCTTGAAGATGCCGATGGGAATCTACTTTTTGTTGGAAGTAGCGTAAGTTTTGGGCAGGAAGAGCAAGTATATCTCGTGAAAACGGATGCTACAGGAAGCGTTATTTTCGAGCGTCAGTTTGGAGCCGAAGGCAACCAATGCGGCAACGATATTGTAGAATCCAGTACCAGTTATTTTATTGCAGGTTTTTCAAGTGTGGCGGGCGATTCGGACATATTGCTTATCAAGCAACCGAAGTAGTATCCGTGTATACCAAACTACCTGTGAGCAACTCCGATTGAGCCCCATCACTATCGGTCACTAGCAACACATCATAGCAGCCCGCTTCGTTGGTAGCAAAAACAGCCACAGATTCCACTTTTAGTTCGCGGTGTTCCTGTTTGTTGGAAACCAACTTGCATTCAGGAGCAGCGCTTTGGTTGAGTTGATTTAGTGGCAGAATCCCAATAAAGCTTCCCAATACTTCACCATCGTCTATCCAATTGGAAGTGTTTTCTACCGAAGCTACAAATACAATGTGCTGCGTATTGGGAAGCACAGCAGCTCCAGAGAATCCTGCTTCAATGCCATCAATTTTCGGCAATGTTATTCGAGTAATTTGTGGAACAGGGCAATCTTCCTCGCCATTTAAGCAGTGAAGGAAATCAGAAAGCGAGTAGCGGATAATCAAGTTTACACCTCGGTTCAATAGCAGAAGTTCATCGCCAATAACTTCCACACCTTCTATGTTCAATTCCTCTGTTGAAAGCCCTGTATGTGCTCTCAAAGTGGTGTAAAACGCTACAAGCGAATAATGCCTCACTCTTAGCGATTCGCCTAGCGTTACTTCGATACATACATCCCGTTGGGGCGATTTGGTGCCCGAACCAAAAATGAGCAATGCAGGCCCACTTTCAGATTGGTAAACCGTCATGGCTTCCAAATCGGGCTTATCTTTTTTCGGGAAAATGAACTCGTGCGATGGGTCCAATTCTGGGAAAATCGCAATGCGTTCCACTAGGATAAAGTACCTATCCAACTTAAACAACCATGGTGAATTATCGCCCACCACATAGATAAAATCACCAACCACGGCCATACCCGAAGCCGAAGGAATTGCAACAAGCGTATGCCGATTTTGCAGAGAAAATTGGAATATAGAAGAGGTGGGCACTATTTTTTCTTGGATGATTTTGCCGAAGCATTAAATGCGATACACAACGCTATCCAGTCACTCAACTCATGGTCAGAGTTTAAGGCAACAGCCTCTACAAATACCCAACCTTTCATTGGTTTACCAGTGAAATCCATGGGGCGACACCCGTGCTGTTCCAGGGCCCAATCATAGCGCTCGGAACCAATGCGGCACATCAAATCTTCTTTCACCACACCCACACACATCTTACCGTTAAGGAGAAATGCTAAGCCGCCCATCATTTCCTTCTCCTCAATATGGGGTAGCGCTACAAGGTGTTCACGAATGCGGTCTGCAAGAGTTTGGTTGTAGGCCATGATTCAAGAAATATATCGTGACAAATATCGGGGTTACGGGGAATGTAGTGTTATTGCTTATGCGACTTCGCTCTAACAGGCAAACGTATATTTGCACCCTTACAGCCTGAACATGAATTCTACCCTACAATTTCACAACACCATAACCCACCGCAAAGAGGTATTCGAACCGCTTAGTCCGCCTCATGTGGGCATGTATGTGTGTGGACCAACGGTGTATGGAGATGCGCATTTGGGCCATGCGCGGTCGGCCATCACCTTTGATGTGGTGTTTCGCTACCTGCGCCATTTGGGCTACAAGGTGCGTTATGTACGCAACATTACCGATGTAGGCCATTTGGAAAACGATGCCGACCATGGAGAAGATAAAATTGCCAAAAAGGCCCGTTTAGAGCAGTTGGAGCCCATGGAAGTGGTGCAGTATTACAAAGACCGCTACCACCGCGATATGGACGCGCTCAATGTATTGCGCCCTAGCATAGAGCCACAAGCATCTGGGCACATTATTGAGCAAATCGCCATGACAGAGCAGCTGCTGGCTAACGGCTATGCCTATGTGGCCGATGGGTCTGTGTATTTTGATGTAGAAAAGTTTAGCAAGGCTTACAACTACGGCAAATTGAGCGGACGAAAAATTGAGGATTTGCAAAGCAACACCCGCGATTTGGAGGGCCAAGAAGGCAAACGCAGCCCGTTGGATTTTGCGTTGTGGAAAAAAGCATCGCCCGAGCACATTATGCGCTGGCCGTCACCATGGGGCGAGGGTTTTCCGGGGTGGCACATCGAATGTTCAGTAATGAGTCGTAAGTATTTGGGCGAAACATTTGACATTCATGGTGGAGGTTTGGATTTGCTATTTCCACACCACGAATGTGAAATTGCACAGAGTGTAGGCGCTACAGGCCACGATCCCGTGCGCTATTGGTTGCACAACAACATGATTACACTCAACGGGCAAAAAATGGCCAAATCGTTGGGTAATACCATCATGTTGCATGAGTTTTTTAGTGGAAAAAATGTGTTGTTGGAAAAAGCCTACGACCCAATGACCATTCGGTTTTTCATACTTCAAGCCCATTATCGCAGCACACTCGATTTTGGCAACGAAGCATTGCAAGCAGCCGAAAAGGGATTTGCCAAACTGAGAAATGCGCAAGCTATTTTGGCAGGATTGGCTTTAAATTTTGGAAGTGCCTCAGACGCAATGGCTGCTAGAATGGACGATTGGGCATCGCGCCTCAAAAGCTCTATGGATGATGATTTGAATACCGCCCAAACAATTGCGGTGTTGTTCGAAATAGCCACCTATGCCAATGCATTGAAAAACGGGCAAGAAAAAGCTGTTCCAGCAAAAGAGGAATTGGCGCGACTTTCGGAAATCTATCACGACTATTTTTCGGATGTATTGGGTTTAGGTTTGTCGGTAGCCACCGATTCGAGAAGTGCCGAAGCGCTGGACAACGTGGTGCATTTGCTATTGGATATGCGTGTAAAAGCAAAGTCTGACCGCGATTTTGCTACTGCAGATGGCATTCGCAATGCCTTAAAACAAGCAGGAATTACAGTGATGGACGGCAAGGAAGGCAGCGAATGGTCTTTGGAATGAGCGATAGCAGTTCAAGCCGCTTTCGGCAATTCTTAATTCTTAATTGTTCATTTTTAATTGGTTTAAGCGGCTGTTCTCCAAGCTACAAAGCCGATGTGGACACAATGGTTTTGCAGCCAGCTGTGGAATTCAATGCCGATTCTGCATATTTCCAAATAGCCAATCAAGTAAATTTCGGTCCGCGCATTCCTGGAACGGATACGCACACCCTTTGCGGAAATTACTTGGTTGAAACCCTGAATCGCTATGCTGCCCAAGTGATGGAACAGCGTGATTCTGTGACAATAGCGGCCGGCAAGCGCATACCCATGCGCAACATAATCGGGTCATTTTCTCTAGAAAAGAAAAAGCGGATTTTGCTAGTGGCGCACTGGGATTCTCGACCAACATCTGACCAAGAACCCGAACATTTTAACGAACCCATTGATGGGGCTCACGATGGCGCAAGCGGAGTAGGGGTGTTGCTCGAAGTTGCCCGATTGTTGGCAAAAACATCTCCCGAAATTGGAGTAGATATTCTCTTGTTCGATACCGAAGACCAAGGAAGAGGCTGGGAGGAAGGTGACACGCCCGATGCTGAATTCTACTATTGCATGGGAGCGCGCTATTGGGCCAAACAACCGCATTTGGCGGCCTACAAAGCTGAGTATGCCATTATGGTAGATATGGTGGGAGCCAAAGACGCTGCTTTTACCCTCGAAGGTGAATCCATGAAATATGCTGAGAAGCAAACCCGTCACGTTTGGACGATTGCTCACAAATTGGGCTACAAAAACAATTTCCGGTTCAACCTAACGCGAAATGTGCTACACGACCATTTCTACATTGGCTCGCAAGCGGGCATTCCGTGTGTGGCAATTATGCAACACGACAACACAACGAATACTGGCTATGGCGCCTATTGGCACACACAAGCGGACAATCTCAGCTCCATAGACCGCAACACATTGAAGGCCGTTGGGCAAACCATTATCCAAGTCATTTTTAACGAAAAAGCGAACTAAAACTGTTCTTTTTTAACGGATTGGGATGATTTAACATCAATTTCCATTTCCATTTGGTCGCTTCCAAGCACCCAATACCTAATTTAGCAGACCCAATCCCAAACAGTGTCCGATAGCCTAGTCATCATACCCACGTACAACGAGCGTGAAAACGTGGAGCGAATGATAGACACCGTGATGGCGCTATCCAAGCCATTTCACCTGCTTATTGTGGATGATGGTTCGCCTGATGGTACAGCAGATTTAGTCAAAGCGAAAATGGCGTTGCATCCAGACCGTATTTTTATACAAGAACGCAAAGGCAAACTTGGACTGGGCACGGCATATATTCACGGATTTCGGTGGGCATTGCAACGCGAGTATAAATTCATATTTGAGATGGATTGCGATTTTTCGCATAACCCAGAAGACCTCATAAAACTGTACGATGCTGCGGTTTACCATCCAGCCGATTTGGTGATTGGTTCGCGCTACATCAAAGGTGTAAATGTGGTAAACTGGCCTATGGGCCGCGTGTTGATGAGCTATTATGCCTCGGCCTACGTGCGGTTTATTACAGGAATGACCATTCGCGATACCACAGCTGGGTTTAAATGCTACCGCAGAGAAGTGCTCGAAACCATTCCGTTGGATAAGGTTCGTTTTTTCGGCTACGCATTTCAGATTGAGATGAAGTACATCACGTGGAAATACGGATTTGATATTCTAGAAATCCCTATAATTTTCACCGACCGCACCGCAGGAGAATCCAAAATGAGTAGCGGAATTTTTAAGGAAGCCATATTTGGTGTACTGCGCATTCGCTTGAAAAGCTTGTTTAAATCGTATCCCAAGCGGAAGAAATAAAACGATGGCACACCCTAAATTCTTTTCAGGATTTGGTGGGATTGTGCTTCTACTAGCCGCCTGTCAGCGCGAGCCCATCGAATTGCATACCACGGTTTCAACCTTCCGCGAATCGGGGTTGGATGTAGCGTGGGATCATTCGGGCAGCAATCGTATTGCATATTCCACCAAAGGTGCAGATGGCTATTACGATATTCATTTCGCCCTGCCCGATGGCTCGCAGGACACCTGCCTTACCTGCGACCATCCTGCTTTGCCCAATCGCCATATTGCCTTGCCGTATTGGCATCCCAACGGAAATTGGCTGCTTACCGTGGTAGAAAAAGCTGACCATCCCGGTTCATCAACCGATGCTTTGCCCGGATTTGGGGCTTATAGCGATGTTTGGATTTTGAGCAGCGATGGGCAAATTGCACACAAGCTGATTGATATTCCCAACGATTATAGCCACGGAATAATTGCCCCGCGTTTTTCGCCCGATGGAAACTCCATAGTTTGGACCGACCGCAAGAGTCAACCTAACCCTCTTTGGCCGCCCGAAACATTTGGTTTTTGGACCATTAAACTGGCCGATTTTCATTGGGGAACCGATAGTATTCCCTACATAGACAACATCCGAACTTTTGAACCCGAGGGAAGTGCTTTCTACGAATGTTATGGCTGGAATCCTGATGGAACCAAGCTCATTTTGTGCAGCAGCGCTAATAAACTGAGCGCTTTAGACCAACATATTTATTTTATGAATCCAATTTCGGGAGCCATGACTGCACTCACAGACAAGGATTATAACGAACACGCGTTTTTTACGCCCGATGGCGAGAAAATTGTGTGGATGTCGAACACACAAAGCACATTAGGCGGCACCGATTGGTGGATGATGAATGTGGACGGAACAGATAAACATCGCCTCACTTATTTCAACGAGCCGGACAATGTCCAAAGCATGGACGCTGCTGTGTGGGCTGGCCTCGGTTCCTTTAGCCCCGATGGCGACCGATTTATTGGCGGCATGCAACTTAGCCTTACTACACAGGAAGGGAAGATTGTAATGGTGGAATTGGAATAGTATTGAAAAGGCGATTTATGCCTTTGATAGTAAGCCTTGGGTAACGTCCTTTGCACAAGACTAATTTTCTCAAATGACCAACACCCTAATCCGCTCTGCCAAAATCGTGAATGAAGGCCGCACGTTTGTGGCCGATGTGTTGATTAAAAATGACCGAATTGCCAAAATAGCACCTTCCATTTCGGTGCAAGGCCGTGTGAATGAAATCGATGCCGAAGGCTTGCTATTGATGCCAGGAGTGATTGACGACCAAGTGCATTTTCGCGAACCTGGACTTACCCACAAAGGCGATTTGTTTACCGAATCGCGCGCTGCTGTGGCTGGTGGAATTACCAGTTATATGGAAATGCCCAATACGGTTCCAAACACGCTTACTCAAAAACTACTGCAAGAAAAGTATGACCGTGCAGCGCAAGTTTCTCTAGCCAACTACTCGTTTTTTATGGGAGCGGGCAATGATAATTTGGAAGAAGTGTTGCGCACAGACCCACGAAACGTTTGTGGAATAAAGATTTTTATGGGTTCTTCAACTGGCAATATGTTGGTAGACAATGAGGCCACGTTGGAAGGTATTTTCTCTAAGTGCCCCATGCTTATTGCCACCCATTGCGAAGACGAAGCCACGGTGCGTATTAATGTACAGCACTTTCGTGCGCAGTATGGTGATAATGTCCCCATGTCGGCCCACCCATTAATTCGCGATGTGGAGGCGTGCTACTTATCATCCTCCAAAGCGGTTGCCTTGGCAAAGCGATTCGATACGAGATTGCACATTCTCCACATCTCCACCGAAAAGGAAACGCATCTATTTGATAACACCGTTCCGTTGGCCAAAAAACGCATCACTTCTGAAGCGTGCATTCATCATCTCACCTTCAACGATGCGCTGTATGCCACCAAAGGAGCGTTGCTGAAATGGAACCCAGCGGTGAAAACCGAAGCCGACCGCCAAGGGGTTTTCAAAGCATTACTAGACGATAAGATTGACATCATTGCCACCGACCATGCACCTCATACATGGGACGAGAAACAGGGAGGCTATTTCCAAACCCCATCGGGTGGACCTTTGGTGCAACACGCCCTGCCTGCAATGATGGAGCATGTGCGCAATGGAGCCATTTCCATAGAGCGCATGGTTGAAAAAATGTGCCATGCACCGGCCATTTGTTTCGGTTTGGAAGAGCGTGGTTTCTTGCGAGAAGACTACTTTGCCGACCTCGTCCTTGTCAATCCAAACAATCCTTGGACGGTGAGTAAGGACAATATTCGCTACAAATGTGGGTGGAGCATTTTTGAAGGAACCACCTTTCAAAGCAGTATTGCCCACACCTTTGTTAATGGACGTTTGGCCTACAGCGATGGAAAACTAATTGAAGGCGAGTTGGGCAAACGATTAACATTTCAAAAATGAAAACATTCCCTTTGCATCTTGGCTCATTTCTTTTTTCTGTGATTTTCTCGTCACTAATCGCTCGTCACATGTCACTCTTTATAGTTCTAGTACTCTCTATGTATTCTTGTTCCGATTCTGCGCAAGAACCAGATTATCTCATCGCATCCGATAGTTTGGTGGGCATTATGGTAGATATGCACTTGGTGGAAACAGCTTCCAACCTAAAACTAATAGGTACTGATTCGCTAAAACCGAACTATAACCAAATGTTTGAGGCCATTTTCAAAAAGCATGGCATCACCAAAACTGAGTTTGACAGCACTCTATTTTTCTATTCCAAAAAACCAGACGAAATGAGCGGTATTTACGATAAAGTGTTGGAGCGCCTGTCTGAAATGGATGCAGAAGCTAGTGCGCGCCCTGCACAGCATGCGCCTTGAGGAACATGGCGCTTACCTCTGTAATTGTAGTTTCTATGGGGCGATAATTAAATTCGGGTAACGCCTTTAGCAATTTCGAGTTGTCGTATCTGCTAACATGAATGGCGCTATTGGCCGTTTCTCGGGTGATGAACGGTTTTGTTCGCATCACCAAACACCGCAATTTTTCCAACCGCCACGCCACAGCCATCAGCGCGGGAGAAGCTTTTAGAGTAGCACGCTTTTTACCCAAACCATCCGCAATGCCATCAAAAATTTGGCGAAGCGGAAAGTTGTCCGCAGCCACAATGTAGCGCTCACCGTTAATGCGTTTTTTCATCAGCTGCACCATCACTTCGGCCACATCGCGGGCATCTACCATGGCGTTCACACCTTGGGTATAATACGGCAGCCCGTTCCACACTTTGGTAAATAATGCAGCACTGCTTTGGTTCCAATTTCCTGGACCAAGTATTATGCACGGATTTACAATCACGGCCTCCAACCCTTCGGCAATGCCGCGCCACACCTCCATTTCGGCTTTGTGTTTGCTCACGCCATAGTTCGAATTTCGGCTCGAGGGCTTCCATTCTGTGGCCTCCGAAATAGTATCTTGCTTTTCTGTGCGACCAATGGCCGCAACCGAACTTACATGGCACAGGAGCACTCCAGCTTGGTCAAGGCATAGGTTTACCACATTGGCGGTGCCTTCCACATTCACCTTGTCCATCCATTCGCGGTCTTTGGGGTCAAACGAAACAGCCGCAGCCACATGATACACTTCCGTCACACCTTTCATCGCAATTTCCAATGAAGGAATATCGAGAATATCGCCTTGTACCCAATGGATGCGCTCCATCAACGCAGTAGGATTATCGGTATAGTGGCCAAAAATATCCTTCACCACGACCAAGCTTGCGGCATTGCGATGCAGCGCCCGCACTGGTGTTTCTTCCTGCAGCAATCTAAACAGCACATGTGCACCTAGCAGTCCCGTTCCTCCTGTTACCAATATCATTTCCCAAAAGTAATTGTTGGGGAATAGCTATGAGATAAATAAGTAATTGTAGGCTTGGGGTGATGTTTTGAATCCCGAAATCTCAACACGAAGGAAGTTACACTTACCCCCATTACCATGCTGAGTCTGTGCCCTATACCTCTCCGTTTACTGCACAATAAGCGTACTTGTATCTAGCACATTGCCATCGCCTTTTAGTTGAATAAGGTATGCACCAGAGGCATAACCTGTGGCATTGATGGTTTGTGTTCCGCTACCTACCGAAACAGTATAGTTGTTCATTTCTGTGGAGGTATTCACTTGCACCACGCGGATGGCCGCGGTGGTCACGTTTACCACCGCATAAGCTACTACTGTGGTGGTGCTTGTTGGGTTAGGTACTACGCTAGTTATTTGGCCGTTGGTCACTGCTGCCACTACCTCGTCATAATCCCTGTAGGCATCGGCATCGGCTATTACTTCCAAGGTAAATGTACTCGTAGAACTAGGCGATACTTTTATTGTTTGAGTGGAAGCCAAAAGTGTTCCTGCGGCATTATACCAGTTGTAATCTGCACTTTCGCCAATGCTAGTGGCACTTAGGGTGATGCTGTCACCAGCCAATAGCTCCACATCTGCCCCTGCATTGGCAGAAAACAAGTTGCGACTTACCCGCTTGATGTGGAAGTGTTGGGCTGCCAGCACGGTGTCTTTGGCCGAGGTGCGGTATTGGCTTAGGTGGTAGGCATAATTCATGGTGTCGCTAACCTCTTGGGTGAGAAACCCGAAACCTACAAATGCAGGCACAAGCGAATCTGCTGGAATTTGAAGGTTCGAAATCCATGCATGTTCGTTGGTTACCAAAAATAGGGTAGAGTCCAATCGGGTTAATCCATGCAGCATACTATCTACTATTGCGCCCGAAACGTCCCAGCCTCGCTCCACAAAACCCACTACTATTTCGGCCTCCTCGTTTAGTGTTTTGGATACTTTATCATCATCCACGTCAAAGTGAATGTCCAGTGTTTCGGTAGCATGTCTGGTAGTGCCTACATACACATGCCCACCTGCGTATCCTTTGCCGCCAACCGAAATAATACCGGGTTCGTCCAAGTCTATAACCGACACATTGTGCATGGCAATGTTGCCCAACTGCGATACCCATTCGGTAATGTTCAATGGCGTAGGAGGAACTATCGGGTCGTTGGGCACGTCTTCCAATCGGGCTAAGATGCAGGTGTTCCAGTTGATGTAGCCTCCTGGTGTAATATCAGTTATCACCCATTCCAGTTCTAGTATGGCTTCCGCGTTTCCAGATATAGCTGGTATAGTAGCATCAGATCCTATCTGGTATCCTAAATTGTTAGTTCCCTGCCAGTTGCCATCCTCCCACGAAGTTGCTGAGCTCACGGTGGTGTTGTACACTCCTAAGGTTCCTCCAGTTGATGCTTGGCAGCCTCGGTTGCTAATGCGCACATACACATAAGCTGGGCTTAGCGCCACGTTTGGGTTTTCGTGTACTATGTCGCTCCATGCGTAGGTGCCCGTCATGGGTGCGTTTTGCACTTTTATATCTGGGCTTTCGTCAAAAAACCACCCAAAGGCGTAGCCTGGGTCTTCGCCTGTGTCTTCATCCACGTCTTTCACGTAGAGGTCGGTTTCAACGCTAGCAGCATCCCAGTTTACAGTCCATTCCACTTCATGTACGTGGGCAGCGTGCGATGCTTTGCGCACCATCCGGGTGTCGTTTTCTGGGTCGGGGTTGCCCGTATGGTCAAACACTACAGCTTTAATCGTGTTCGTCCCATCCTGCAATTCGGCATTACTGCAATCGAATTGCCAACTGAAATCGGTAGCTCCAGCCGCTGCTCCATTGGCCTCTATAGTTTCAACCAACACATCATTCACATACCATTTCACCTGCATCCAGCTGGGGTTTGGTTCAATCAAATCAACATCGAATACCAATGTAGACGATGCTGGCAAAGCATCACTATTTATTGGGCTAAAACCATCTATAGGATTCACCTGCTCATGGATGCGCTCTATGATGGCTTCGCGGCAGACTGCGCAGAAGGGTCTATCAGAACGCTCCATTTTGCAGGAATAATTTGTAGTGGGTTTAAAGTAGTTCACTGAATTGAAATAAACTAAATTGCCTTGACCTCCGAATGCATCCCAAGGCCAAGGGACTGTATTTGGATTCGCATTATATAAATCCTGTGGGCAATCTGCAACCTCATGATGTTGATGAATTCCTATTGTAGTGGCAGGAAACTGAGCTGGTAGCCAATCTGCCCATGTATCACCATTAGAATCTGCAGTCTTATTAGGCCCTTCGTCATTGTCAACATGATAATAATACTCATCTCTAAGACTTGCGAAAGAGTGGCCCATCTCGTGAACAGCGGTTTTCTCTGCTCCAAAAGGCGTCTGTATCCAAACTCCCGATTCTTCTCTTGCTATTTCATATCTTGGAATTGTAGCAATACCGACTTCGCCAAGAACGTTGGGTTTTGCACCACCTCCAAATTCTAGAGTGTTTCCTATGACCAAAATGGTCATCGGTGCAGTAGCATTATTAATAATAGTCTGTACTTGAGAAACAACATTTTCAGGACTATAACTTGGAGGTTCATTCCTTATGAACATATAGCGATGCAGACTAGCATGATCCATGGTCATTCCCCAAGCATTGTTCACAGTACTTGAGGCGCTACATCCATCACTTATACAATGGGTTCCTGTGCAGGGGTGATGAATTCCCTGCTGAGTTGAAGAAACAAAAATTCTGTATGTCTGAAAATAATCTAAATATTCGGTGAAAGGTGATGCGTTATACCCTGGAAGATTTCCAGCTAGTGCCTGAATAACAGCATTTCCATCCAACAGAAAGTTATCTACGTTAACTTGACCTGACAAATAGCCATCCCCTAGAATAACCAAATTAATTCGATTTTCATTCACTGGTTGTTCGCTCAAAGCTGGGAAGATACTTTGGCCTTTAACAAAGCCTATTAAAAGTGAAAATAGAATCGTTAGACAGATAGTGCGTGATAAGGTGTTCATGATTTAGTTTTTTGATTCTATTAACAACTGTAATTAATACTTCACAATTCGAGTAATCTGTTGTTTGCCACTGGTGGTGGAGAGCTTTAATAAATAAAATCCTGCCTCTTGGTCTATACTTACCTCCAAAGGCTCCAAGGGATTCCAGTTTAGATGTTTTATCTGTCTTCCAGTAATGCAATAAAGTTCAACGTATATTGACTCGGAAACGCCCACTGCTGTAATTTTCACCACATTATCGGTAGGATTAGGGAGTACAGCTACTCGAAATGTGTCCAGTTGGGCAACATTAATGGGCAACAACGAACAAGTCGCCAGTTTTATTAGAATTGCCCCTGAATCTGATTCTTCAATAATGGTCTCTCCTGAGCCTGGTTCAACATCCACAGCACCAAATTGACTGCTAAGTATATAGGATTTGCCATCTGGGCCTGCAACCGCTCCACCTGTCACGCCAGTAACGATTTTATCTGCCCAAATAAAAGCACCTGCAGAGTCAACTGCCCACATATACATATCCCGTTGGCTGCCACTTACCATTTCGAACACCTCATCCGATGGGTCAAAATCAAATGTTCCCATGAAATCGCCAGTTACTAGTATATTTCCACAAGGGTCTACAACTAGGTTACTTTCACCATATACTTCTTGAACAATTTCTCCAGCAATTCCCTTGGCCCATTGCGGATACCCCTCTGAATTTAGTTTGAGTATTGACATCAAACGTCCATCTAGAATAAACGGTACATCAAATGATTCGGAATAACAATGTGGGTCGCGGAGTCGTGCTGTCACATATATATTATCAAAATCATCAATCGCCAAATCATACAGACCATTTAGATAAGATCCACCGTAACCTCGAACCCAATCAAATATCCCTTCCCCTGATAATTTTAATATATATAAATCACCTTCCCCTAAAGCCGAAAGTTTATTAACTGCTGCACTAGCATCAAAGTCCACCGTAGAATCAGCTCCCCCTGCGATGACAATGTTTCCCAAAGAATCTAGTTCATGAGCTCGAATGCCAAATGACCCTACAGGAAAATATCCCCACAAATAATTACCATTTAAATCAAACTTGGCAATGAATGAACGGTAGGCAGTCTGAGTGGCAGATACATAAGTCTCTATGTTAGAACTAGGGTCAATGTCTATACTACCCATGAAATCTCCAGAAACGTAAAGATTTCCTTGCAAGTCACATGACGCACGATTAATTTGAAAAGATGGGGCACCTTCCCAAGAGTTCGCCCAAAGAAGCGCACCATCTGATGCGAGTTTTATCACAAAACCATTCCGTGTTCCTTGTGTAGTCCTATAATCAATTCCGACACCAGGATCCAAATCAGCAGAATCACTCCCAGAAATGCCAACGACATAAATATTCCCCAACCCATCACTGGTCACCTCACCTCCGATGTAATGCGGTGGAACTGGACCTGAACCAATAGCCACTCCATCTGCATTGGGGCCGCCAATCGCTCCTGCCCACAAAAAATTTCCATCGGCATCCAGTTTCTGAACGAAAATATCTATACCTCCATGACTTGATATTTCAAAAACACCTATGCTAGGATCCATGTCCTTGGTGCCAGAAAAATAGCCTGTGGTTATTACATTTCCGTTCGCATCCAAACAGACGGAATAACCTACAACACCGTCAACAGCTACAGCCCATCCCAATGGAGGATATTGTGCCATAGCTTGCCACTTGGTAATTATCACCACCGCTATAGTTAGGATACAGCTAATAAATATGTTATTTAATTTGTTCATCGGAAAAGTGTTTTCACGAATGCGTAGTAGCCACTGTTGTTAATCCTGTTATTCGGGAGCCATACAGTTAGGCATAGTCGGAGGAATACGCATTCGTATTTCTACAATATCTTGAGCAATGCACCCATTTGAATTGGTTACGTTTAACTCATATTGTGTAGTCTCTGCCATTGGAGTTACCATTGGCATTGCAAGTGTGGAATCATTTAATCCAATAGAAGGATTCCACAAATAACTGTTAGTATCATCTTGAGCAATACCAATTTGCATAGTATACCCAAGATAAATAGCTTTATCCTCCCCCGCATCCGCCCTACACGGCACACATACCATAGAATCCACCGAAGCCAGAGTAAATGCCTTATATATCGTTGCCGCTGCGCTCGTTACTACCGTGCCGCTAGCGGTAGTTCCTGTAGTTCCGCCATTACCTAGGTTTTTCCATTTGCCAGCGCCTGTGGTGTCCCATGCGGCAATACGTATATGCGATAGGGTGTCTACATCGCAACTCATATCCGTCCAACTTAGGGTAACATTTACATTACTGGAAGAGGCGAGCCTGTCCAAATTCCAGTATTCGTTCGTACTCACGCTTATCAGCGTGCTATCCTTGGAAGTAACCGGATAGTTTGGGCTTACATCCAAGTTCAGGTATTCCCCTCTAAACTCCGCGCTCCCGCTACTCGGTGCGCTTATGGCTATCGGTCTATATCTCCCATTTCTCCCCACTGGAAACACAAACGCATCATTGCCCACTTTGGCAATGGGGCCTTGTACGTGCGAAGAGTCGGAAGCCCCCGTTACTGTGGCATTATCGCGCAGCACAAGGTTGGCATTTTCGCTATAAACGATGCCGTTTTGCAAGACCAAATCTTCTTGCACATCCACCGTGCCGCTTAGGGTGAGGTGGCCTGAGGGTTTGTTCACATCCAACCCAAAAAACTGCACGTTGAGGTGTGGGGCTACGCTTAGGGTTTGGTTGGCGCTACCGTCTAGCACGCTGCGCAAGGTGTTGCCATGCGCCAATTGAAATTGGGCGAGGCTGTCGCCCGCAAACGTTAGGTTGCCTTTGTAGATGCCCGTGCTGTGCAGCACGCTAGTGGTGTAGTTTTCAATCGTTAAGTGACTATAAAACGTGTCGGGCGAGGCCGAAAGCCAGCTAAACCGTAGGTCGGCATTGGTGCTGCTGTTGTTTACAATAGTTGTTGCACCATAAAACCCATTGCCGTAGTTGCTATCTACACCTGTGCCTGTTTTTTCGAGGCGGGTTTGTGCCAAAAATCGGTTGGTAATCACCGATATGTTGGGCGCTACAATCGCAGTGTTGCCGCGTAGAATGGAGTTGGTAACCGTGATTGGAATGCCCGAAGTGCACTGCACCACAGCCGCAATGTCGGTGCCTCCAAGAAGGCCAATGTTGGCCGAAGTGTGCAATGCCGAAAGGTTCAGTGTGTCGGTAAGGGTATGGGTGTAGTCGTTCAGGGTCAATTTACCGGTATGAAATCCCTCTTCGCCCACCAAAAGATGGCCATCGTGGTCCACATGTATCATGTTTATTGGACCGCTGCCCGAAGGCACGTTCATCACAATATCGCCCGCAAAGTGGGCACTGCTGGTGGTGTAGGCGCTGCCCACAATGAACCCTTTGGTGGTGTTCGAATGGTTGTAAAACGTAACCTTATCAGCAAAATAGTTGCCCACCGAACCGCCCAACTGAAAGTGGTGATCGCCATTAAGCACAAAGGTGGTAGGTGCCAAAAACGTGTCGGGCACGTAGGCACTCAACACAAAACCCGAAAGCGAAGGCGTGGTGCTGATGATGGTGGTGTCAGAAAAATGGTTGCCGCCCGTTATCAACCACGACCCAATGCTTAAATCGGTCACACCCCTAAACTTTGCCCCTGTCCACACGCCCAATCCTGCTATTTCAACCGCTTCGTTAAACACACAATTGGCCAAAATTTCGGCCTTGGCCGTGGTGCTATGCACGCGGCCTAGCGTGGTAAGGTTGGGGCCAAACACCGCAGTGGCGTTGGCGTGCATGCCATCGAGGTCAATAAGGTGGTCGTCCAATTGAGTGTAGCCATTCAGCATCAACCTTCCCGTAAGAAAGCCCTGCGAACCAATGCGAATGCGACCATCGTGCTGCACGCCTACGGCAAAATGGATGTTGCCAGCACCAGCCAACGCATTCACCACAATATCGCCCGCAAACGTAGACCCACAGGACACATGGCCCACTTTAATCACCGTGCCAATGCCCGAAACGTTGTTCAAATACACCGTGTCAGCAAAGTAGCTGCCATAGCTATAGTAGGCCAGCGTGAGGTTGTGGTAGGATAACACCGAAAACTTCACAGGTGCAAAAAACGTGTCGGGGTTGTACAAACCAAAGTTGGTTTCTTGCCCCGAACCCGAAAACGCCATGGCTGTGTGTCGTAAAACTTATTGCCACCTCCGTTAAACCCTTGCGTAATGCTCATGTTGAGGCTATCCTTAAACTTGGAGGCGTTCATGGAGGCCACTTTGCCCGTGGTTTGCACCTTACAATCCAGTGTGGTGTTGTAAAACGTAGCGGTTTGCGTAGCCGAGTTATGAATGAACTTGCCATTTTCTACCTTACCGCCCAGCAGTTGCACTTGCCCAGTGCTCGTAAGCACATAACCCCCAAGGCGCACCGTGCCTGCGCTCA
>Ga0247843_1001408_pt1 | contig 49068 bp, 47 predicted proteins | sample LaCruzMarch2017__FD_192420 | JGI IMG/M metagenome (GOLD analysis project Ga0247843, IMG submission 192420) | Freshwater microbial communities from meromictic Lake La Cruz, Castile-La Mancha, Spain - LaCruzMarch2017_8m | ecosystem: Environmental > Aquatic > Freshwater > Lake | place: Spain...
AAATCGAAGCCTTAGGTGCAGCTACACGTGCTCGCACCGTGAAATTAGACGAACTTCAAAACGGGACGTTCTCTATCACCAATTACGGGACCACCGGGATTAAACTCGGGACCCCTGTGATTAAGCATCCTGAATTAGCGATCTTAGGCATCGGTAGCATCTACCGTAAACCTGTGGTTGAAGGTGAGCAAATTGTCATCCGCGATGTCTTGCCATTATCGTTGACCATTGACCATCGCGTCATTGATGGTGCAGATGGTGGTCGATTCTTAATGAAGGTTAAAGAATTATTATCAGACCCAATGCAAATTTTCTTATTCTTAAGCTAAGGTAACGGTATGCAATCATTTGATATTGTCATCGTTGGTGGCGGACCTGGTGGCTATGTTGCTGCCATTAAAGCTGGACAACTCGGATATAAAGTCGCCGTCATCGAACGTGAAAACGTCGGTGGTGTCTGTTTAAATTGGGGTTGTATTCCAACGAAAACGTTACTGAAATCTGCCAAAGTTTTTGAGCAATTTAAACATGCTAAAGATTATGGCATTGATGTCAAACCAGACTCCTTCTCTGCAAATTTTCCTGACATGATCAAACGTAAAGACTCGGTGGTTCGCCGGCTTACTGGTGGGGTTGCCGCCTTATTAAAAAAGAATGGGGCGACCTTAATCAAAGGATTCGGTGAAGTCGTCGATGCCAATCACGTCAAAGTTGGCGAAGAACATATCGAAGCTAAATTCATCATTCTTGCCACAGGCGCAAGTGTCATCATGCCGCCCATTCCTGGATTACAAGAAGGGTTTGATGCTGGGTTTGTTTTAACCAGCAAAGAAATTCTAGACCTAAAAGCCTTACCAACATCCTTGGTGATTGTCGGTGGTGGGGTCATCGGATTAGAATTCGCAACCATCTTTAGTTCGTTAGGAACCAAAGTCACGGTCATTGAAAAACAACCCACAATTCTATCGTCGGTCGACGAAGAAATTCGCGGACTGTTCTTTAAAAAGATTACCAAAGATGGCGTGCAAATCATTACCAACGCGACCGTCTCTTCGATTGGTCAAGGAACGGTTACTTACGAATTAGATGGAAAAACCACGGAAGTTAAAGTAGATAAAGTCTTGATGGCTGTTGGCATGAAACCTAACACCAAGAGTTTTGCGAGTTTAAATCTTGCCATGGAAAAAACAGGTGTTCAAGTCAATGAACGCATGCAAACATCCTTAAGTAATGTGTATGCGATTGGTGATGTCACTGGTAAGTTTATGCTTGCCCATGTTGCCTCTCATGCCGGACTCGTTGCCATTGACCACATTCACGGTGGCCACGCAGTGATGGATTATCGGACCATCCCAAGTGGGATTTATACCTTCCCACAAATTGCCATGGTTGGCTTAACGGAACAAGATGCGAAAGCCCAAGGCATAGATTATAAAGTTTCCACTTTCCCCGTGATGGCAAATGGTAAAGCCATGGGTGAAAATGAAAAAGACGGCTTGGTCAAAATCATCGTTTCCAAACCATACAATGAAATCATCGGTGTTCACATCATGGCCAGTTCCGCAACGGAAATGATCACGGAAGCAACCCTGGCGATTAATTTAGAAGCAACCGCAGAAGAATTGGTCCATACGATTCATCCACATCCCACGCTTGCAGAAATGATGATGGAAGCTGCTCACGGCATCATTGATAAACCTATTCATATTTAAGATTCATCTCCATCAAAGGAAAAAACCATCGATGATTCGATGGTTTTTCTTTTACCTATTCCATTAGGCAAATAAACACGTTAAGACATTGTCTAAGGTGATCTTTAAGAAATATTCATCGAGGTTAAAAGCTGATAATTTTGCTTTGATTGCTTCAGGTTGAAATTGAGTATTGGCAAGTGTATTTTCAATGTCTGTGATGTCTTTGGTTCCTAAAAAATCACCAAAGATTTTCACCGATTGAATCTTCCCATTATCCACTTGTAAACGGAACGAGACGCCACCACCTTCATAACGACCATACTTTTCTACACTAAACGCTGGAGACTCGCCATAATTCCAAGTCCATGTTGAAAATTTAGTGTCGATGAGTTCTTGGATTTTCTGACGATCTTGCTTTGTTAAGGTATAGATAAATGGGGTGAGGTTATTGGTTTGCAGTAAGTTCTTGAGTAAGCGGTCTTTGAACTCAGCCATGGTAGGAACATCTTTAAAGTAGGGCATGATGTTGGTGACTCGTGAGCGAACTGACTTGATGCCTTTGGATTCAATTTTGTCTGGTTTTGGATTAAGAATCTTGCCTAACATCGTTAAATCAGCATTGAATAAAATCGTTCCATGATGGAGAAATCGATGCTTATGAAAGGCTTGGGCGTTGCCAGAAATTTTCATGCCTTCCACGAGGATGTCATTACGTCCACCAAATTCTGCAGGAACTCCATAGCTTTGTAACGCTTGAATGACAGGATCGGTGAATTTACGGTAATTGTTCACATTATCTTTGGTGGTGTTGGTAATAAAGGAAAAGTTTAAGTTCCCTAAATCGTGATAAACCGCCCCACCTCCGGTGATACGTCTGACAACATTCACCTTGTGTTCGACCACATACTGAGCATTCACTTCTTCAATGGTATTTTGGTTTCTTCCGATAATCACCGAATTGGCATTTTGCCAAAGGAAAATAAAGTCTTCATTGGTATTTAAATATTTTAGAACATATTCTTCTAAGGCTAAATTGAACCGAGGATCTAACGATTCATTAATGATGGTTTTCATGCATTGCTCCTTTCAAAAGTTTAGAAGAAATAAGGGGAAAATGCAATCAAGAGGTTTTTTATTTTAATTTCATTCCAAACTATAATTTAAACCACTATTAAGAGGTAATGCGGAAGAAAGGAGGAGAACGTGATGGAGCAAACTAAGCTGAAAGTGATGGTGCGTGAAGTGAATCAATTGACTTGGCGTTATAAACAAGCCCAAGTTCAAGTCAAGATGTATCAACCGACATTGGATGGTCAACAAAAGCAACTCTATGAAGACAATCTAAAATTCATTGAAGCCTTTCAATACATTCTTGATCATATGGCGGAAGAAAATCGCCAAATCATCGTCAATGATTTTATCAATCAGAACCGCCACCAATGGTGGATTAATTTCTACGCCCGCAGCACTTACTATCGCATCAAAGGAAAAGCATTAAAGGAATTGCTATCGTTTTTAAGATGAGATGAAAAGAATGCTCATCTTCATTACTTTATTGATGATTTATCATGAGGATGGTGGAGGCACACCTTCAAGCTTTCGCCGTTATCAACAAGTGATGATTCCCCCGTATCATCCTACCGAATCCATTCAAGCGACTTTTCAGTTTGCCAATACGTATTCCGATGATATTACGTTAACTTGGAGAATCAGTAATCAAAAGTTTTACCAAGCATTGATATATACCCAATCATTTAGCCCAAGAAATTTAATTCAAAGAAGTCTGGTGCTACCTGCTCATTTATTTGATGGCAACGTTAGTACCCTTCATCTCCAAGCAAATCGTACAAATTTTGTATCGTCGGTTGATCTTAAAGTTTATCCCCAAACAAGTTATGCGATCAATCAATTCCATGCGTCGTTTTTTTCAGCAAATACGATCACTCGAATCGATCAACTTGGATTCATCATCTATGAACGTGAGCATTTACAATTTGAAGGCATGCCTGGTCAACGCTTGTATGAAGTTTATGGCCGGTTTGATGTATCAACGATTCGGATTCGATTTTTATCCGCGTTGGCAAAAGAAATTGACTTTCTAGATGCCCGCCTCTTAATAGCCGATCATCCTGATTTAGAAGGTTTACCGTTAGTTCAATCGTATCGTCAGCTGATCCTCCAACCCATCTTGGTTGGTCACGCCATTGAACTTCGAATGCCTTTGCTTTACGTTCATCCCAAAACATTGTTTCCTAGTAGTATTCCGGTGACGGATTTTGTTTCAACCCATTATTTATTTTTTCCGATGCAAGCATACCTCGACCTTAAACATCATCCGATGCGATTACAATTACAGTTTTATCATTTTCATACCTTCACCCTAGATTATGAGTTTAGTTATGTGGCCAACAAAGCAATCTTTGGAAGTTGTTTACAAAGTCAAACGTGTATTCAGATTTATGGCTAATTTAGCTTTGATGATTCCGGTTTGGCTCATGAGTTTATCGATTTTTCATTTTACGATTGTCCTCAATCGTTTCCAATTAGTCTTTGATTCATTGACGCCCAGCGTGATTCAAGCCTTTGTTGATTACACGTTCATCAATCAAACCATGACCATCCGTATCGATCCTTCAACGATGCGTTCAGGCATTGAAGATTATATTTCTTCTCAGCTTAACCAGCCATTGCATCCTTATTGGCTAACCTTTACTTTTTTCCAATCCGATCAAATCACCTTATGCGAAACAACATGTTTTGGGGTCAACACTGAGTTATCCTTTCAACTTTACGGTCTGGACTTTCAATTCGAACGACATTATCAATTGGTCCAGCCATGAGTGATGTGCAAAAGGCATCGTTGTATTTGGAGAACTCCATCTTAAAGTCGCTACTTCAACAAAAAGATATTACCGATATTAGTTTTAATGGTGAGTCGATCTTTTACCAATCCTCTGTTTATGGCCGAAGGAAAGCGACCTTCACCTTGACGTATGAAGAAGCTTACCAACTCATTAAACAATTGGCTAACTTGATGAACATGCCATTCACCTTCATGGATGCGATTGTTGACATGAGCATTGCCAGGTATCGTATTTTTGCCGTTGGTCCTTCTGTTAGTCGCAAACAATATGAACCATCGCTGACGTTTTCGATTCGTATTCATCCAAAAGAAAATCATGTGGTGATGAAATTTCTTACCCATGAAACTCCTTGGTTCAAGCTATTTAAGTATTTAATCGACCATGATGTGTCAATGGTGATTGCAGGAAAAACTGGAAGTGGGAAAACTCAGTTACAAAAAGAATTGTTGATGTTAATGGCGGAAGCCAAGCGTGTGATTATCCTAGATAACATTCTTGAACTTGATGGGCTCTTGATTCCTGGATTAGATTTAACGGTTTGGCAAATTAAGCCAATGTATTCAATTCAAAAAATGGTGGAAGGGGCATTACGTTCTCACCCCGATTGGCTGGTGATTGCCGAGTCAAGAGGATCAGAGTTTAAAGAAGTCTTAAGGTCAGTGAAAACTGGACATCCCATCATCACCACCTTACATAGTGATCGATTAGACCATATTTATGAACGGATGGTCAGCATGTTATTGATTGATGAATCGATGTCTCATGCTGATCAATTCAAGGTTGACGTCAAAGAGGCCTTTCCGGTTCTTGTTCAACTGGTGAGCAACGAATTCGAAGGGGGAATCCAACGGGTGATTGACCAAGTCTCGATTATTCATCAAGGTGTCGTTCATATCCTCCATCACGATGTGGATGTCAAGACCGTGAGCAAGGTGATTGAGTCATGGTGATGATTTGGTTTTTTACCTTTCTTATTGCCTTGCTGCTTGCCAGTTTGCATCTTTGGTTATTGTCGATTCCTATGTTAAGTGGAGGAGTATTCGTTGCTCAATGTGGATTGTGGTTGGTTGGGTTAAGCATGTGGTATCGGCAATCAACACGAGATCAGATTGATTCGCAAATGTATTACTGGATGCAAACCTTGCTCACGACCTTATCCATCAAAAAAACAATCACAGAAACATTTGTCAATGTTGTCCAACAATATCAACTTAAAAAAGAACATTGGATTGACCCATACATGAGTAATGATTCACTCCATGCGCTAAGAAATCTAAAGCAACGATTTACCCATCCTCTCTATGGGTTGTTTATCACCACCTTGGAATTTTACGAAGAGCAAGGAGGCGATGTCCTGATTCTATTTGATAGCATCTTACAGCAAACTCGAATGGTGGAAAGTAGAAGGATTGAAATTCAAACCCTGACCAAAAGGTATTTCTTTCAATGGGTGTTTCTTTGGATCTTAAATTTATTTATTTTATTGATGTCAAAATTCGTCTTGATGGACTTGTTTAATGTGATGAAGACAAACGTTATCTTTATTACCAGCATTACGTTCATCCTTTTGTATTTTCCTCTTTCGCATTTATGGTGGCTTCAACAATGGCAACACCGAAAGAAAAAAACATTGTGAATCTCAAGAATAATCCTCACATGTATGTTGTCCTTGGTGGCTTGACGCCGATCTTATTGATGTTCATCGGTTGGTCAATGCTGCAAGTGGGAATCTTAAGCATTGGTTTGGTGGTCATCTTAGAAATTGGGTTATGGGTGTACCGTGATCATCAACAAGACCAACGCCTTCGGACAAGACAGAAAGACATGATTGATGCCTATCGTTTGATCAAAGTCATGCTCATGCAAGCGGTCAGTCCTTACCAAGCACTACAAACAATCCTGCCGTTTGTTAAATCTGATTTAGCCGAGAACATTCATGACTTATTGATGGCGATTGATCAGGATAAATCCATTCATCCTTATCTTCACTTTGCCAGTGGATTTCACTCCTTGATGATTGAACAATTGTTCTTTGCTTTATATCAGCTTGAGAATCAAGGAGGTCAAGGTCAGCAACTACAACAATTTCAATACCTCTTTGATCAAGCTGAACATCAGTATTATCAAAGTCAATTGAATCAATTTCATGAAGGCATGCAAAACGCCAACGGCTATGTGATGGTGGCAACCGGCATGATTGCCTTTAGTTTATTGATTGGGGTGATGCAGCTGATTGCAGGCATGATGTATGGCCTCTAAGTTAGGATTTATTTTATCGCTCATCTTTGTGATTCAACTCCTATTAATGACAGGGGACATTGCCATCATTCAAGCCAAGCAAACCCAACTGCAGGCATTTGCAACGACCATCGGTCAGCGGATTTCTTTAGAAGGTGGACTCAATCAAACGATGGTGGATTGGTCAACCGATGAAGGATTCTTCTTAACTTGTCTAAGCAACTGTCAACCACAGTTTGGTGACACGCTGACGTATCGGCTTGAGGTGGTCGTGACTCCATTGATCATCAGTAATAACCCAATGTCCTTAAGGATTGTGCGCCATGCGGTCATCGGGATTTATTACTAGAAAGGAGCATCATGGCAGAACTCAAAGGTCAAATCCTTGGGATTTTACTCGTCCTCACCATATTCGGGGCGATGTCGGTCGCTTTCACTGGCGTCTTTAATAACGCCGCGAGCAATATTGCTCAACAAGTCTCTGAAACATATTACGTCTAAGTGAAAAGAGGAGTAGGCAAGGCCTACTCCTTTTCATTGTCTATTTGATTGATAATCGTGATGGATTATGCTATTATTTTTTTCGCGTAAAACTACACTGCTGCCTACTTAGCTCAGCGGTAGAGCAACCGGCTGTTAACCGGTTGGTCGAAGGTTCGATCCCTTCAGTAGGCGCCATGGCCCGTTGGAGAAGTGGCTTAACTCACTACCCTTTCACGGTAGCATTCAAGGGTTCGAACCCCTTACGGGTCACCAACGTAACAATAAAGCACACCGAAAGGTGTGTTTTTATTTTTTATTCATGCTTTCTAGGGTGATGGAAAAGGGATTTAATCTTGAGTTTAGGGCCTAAAAATAAGCTAATTCTTGGTTATCATGAGCAATTCAGATTAGATTCAAATAACGACCGTGAGGGGTTCCAATCAAAATTAACGAAATTATGAATCATTTAACGTAAAATAGAAAAGACGGCTATGGAGGAAACATATGATTATTGGTGTGTTAAAAGAACTGAATGTGAAGGAACAACGCGTGGCGATGATTCCTGCCCATGCAGAAGCATTGATTAAAAAAGGTTTTACTGTCTTGCTTGCCACCGGTGCCGGTCAAGCTTCTGGATATATCGATGAACAATACCGCCAACGTGGCGTGACCATTGTTGCGAACAATCAAGAAGTCTTAGCGAAAGCAAATCTTTGTTGTGCCGTTCGCTCAGGTGCCAATCTAGAAGCCAAAGATCCGATGTTAAAAAGTTTTACAAAAAATCAATTGGTGATTGGATTATTAGAACCATATAAAAATCATCCTTTTTTTGATGTGATGAATCAATTGACCATTAGCAGTTTTTCTTTAGAACTTGTGCCACGAACAACCCGAGCTCAAAGCATGGATGTGCTGTCATCGATGGCAAATTTGGCTGGATATAAATCGGTCATTCTCGCTTCAATGTATGCGAAAAAAATGTTTCCGATGATGATGACTGCAGCGGGAACCATTGTCTCAGCGAAAGTTTTAATTCTCGGGGTTGGGGTTGCTGGTCTACAAGCGATTGCCACCGCCAAGCGCTTAGGGGCAGTCGTCTCGGCGTACGATGTCAGAAAAGAAGTGAAAGAACAAGTTGAGTCCCTTGGGGCAAAATTTGTTGAACTCGCCATCGAGAGTTCAAGTGGTGAAGGTGGTTACGCCAAAGCGATGGATGCTGCGTATTATCAACGGCAACAAGCGTTGTTATTGGATCTGATCAAAGACATGGATGTGGTGATTACCACGGCGAATATTCCGGGTAAAAAAGCCCCAATCCTTGTCACCAAAGCGATGGTTGAAGCGATGGCACCAGGTTCAGTGATTGTGGATTTAGCCGCCGAACGCGGAGGCAATTGTGAGTTAACCGTCTTAGGTCAAATCAGTGACCACCACGGGGTGACGTTAGTTGGGGTAGAAAATATTCCTTCCCAGTTACCATTCAATGCTTCCGCATTATATTCAAAAAACATGGTCAATTTCATTGATAACTTAGTGAAGAAAACTGACCAAGGTTGGAAAATTCAATGGGACGATGACATCGTCAAAGGTACGCTGGTGACCCATGCGGGAAACATCGTGCATCCTCAAGTCAAACAATGGCTTAACCTAGGAGGGCCAGCATCATGATCATCCAATTAATTACAGTCTTTATTCTTGCGTTATATCTTGGGGTGGAATTGATTAACAAGGTTCCTTCCACGTTACATACTCCTTTGATGAGTGGCACCAACGCCATCAGTGGCATCACCTTAATCGGGGCCATCGGCTTACTCTTACTAGATAACGAAAATTCAAATATATCCTGGCTGGCGATTACACTTTCCGGCGTGGCTGTGTTCCTCGCAACCTTAAATGTGGTTGGTGGATTTGTCGTCACCCAACGCATGCTCAATAAATTCAAAGGAAAAAAATCCAATGACTAATTTAGCAACCTTAAAAGAAACTTTGGTCGCGATCTTATATCTATTGAGTGCCGTGTTTTTTATAGTTGGTATCAAACGTTTATCCAATCCTAAAACGGCCGTTCAAGGAAATCAATATGGGGCGATTGGGATGTTGATTGCCTCCTTAACCGCGTTTTTAGATTTTGGTTTGATTGTCGATGAAGCGAATACGGTGACCTTTGCCTTTGCCTATTGGTATGTGATTCTGATTGCCTTAATGTTAGGATCTGTGGTTGGCGTCATCTCTGCGATCAAAGTAAAAATGACCGGCATGCCGCAAATGGTCGCGTTGTTAAATGGATTCGGCGGGTTGTCTTCCTTGCTCGTTGCTGGCGTCTATTATCATCAAAATGTTGATGCAGCATTATCGCTGATTGTGTTAGTGGCGACGATGCTATCAGGATTGATTGGGGCGATTACCTTTACAGGAAGTTATCTTGCCTATGCGAAGCTTCAAGGTATCAAATGGGTTCCTGATCAACCAGTTCGGTTTAAAGGAGATTTACTTTTTAAAGTCTTGTTGCTGTTACTCTTGCTTGGGGTTGGGGTTTGGTTTAGTGTTCAACCTTCCTTAACGTTATTTATTGCCATGGTCATTGGGGCCTCCCTCTTGGGTGTGTTCTTGGTCATTGGGATCGGTGGGGCCGACATGCCAGTGGTCATCGCCTTATTAAATTCCTATTCCGGGTTGGCCGCAGCGGCAACCGGGTTTGTGTTGAATAACGTCTTGCTGATTATTACCGGATCACTCGTCGGTGCAAGTGGACTGATTTTATCGGCGATCATGTGTAAGGCAATGAATCGGTCCTTGGTGAATGTTTTGTTCGGTGGGTTTGGGGCGATTGCTCCCGCTGCTTCTAAAGAAGATATTTATACCGGCAAAGTCAAAGTCACCTCCAGTGAAGAAGTGGCCTTGCTATTACAATCATGCCAACGCGTCGTCATCGTTCCCGGATTCGGCATGGCCGTGGCCCGCGCGTCCAATGTGGTAAAACAATTATGTAATCTGTTAGAAAAATCAAACATTGAAGTCGTCTTTGGGATTCATCCTGTGGCTGGACGGATGCCTGGGCATATGAACGTCTTGCTTGCCGAAGAAAACATCGCCTATGAAAAAATGTTTGATCTCGATACGATCAATCCAACCTTTAAATCCACGGACATGGTGTTGGTCATTGGCGCGAATGATGTGGTCAATCCCCTTGCCCGTGATCCAAAATCTTCCATTGCTGGGATGCCGATTTTAAACGTCGATGAAGCGCGAACATGCGTGGTCATTAAGCGTTCGTTAGGTTCTGGTTTTGCTGGATTAGCCAATCCGTTATTCACGTATCCACAAACGTTGATGCTGTTAAACGATGCGAAAAAAGCCATTGAAGACATTGTCAAAAGTTATAAAGAACTTTAGAAAAGAGAAAACTCAATGAAAAAGATTGCCATCTTGGTCGCAGAATTTTACGACGATAATGAGTTGTATTATCCTTATTACCGATTACAAGAAGCTGGCTTTCAAGTCCATCTGATTGGGGCGATCAAAGGCCAAGCGTATAAAAGTAAACATGGCATGCTTGCCACCAGTGATTTTGCTGCCAAAGAAGTCAATCCTGCGGACTATGATGGGTTAGTGATTCCTGGAGGATTTTCTCCAGATTATATGAGACGGTCTTCGGATATCGTCACCTTTGCCAAAGCCATCGCCGATGCGAAAAAACCAATCGCAGCGATTTGCCACGGGCCATGGTTAATGGCCTCCGTTTGTGATTTAAAGGGTAGAAAACTCACGAGTTATTATTCGATTAAAGATGATTTAGTTCACGCTGGTGCCATTTATGTGGACGCTCCTGTGGTCGTGGATGGTAATTATGTCACTTCACGAACGCCAAAAGACTTGCCTGTGTTTCTTCCTGCCTTTATCAAATTAATCTTAGGTTAGTATTTGAGCTGGACGCGTGGATCCATGACAATCGGTTGAGGATAATCTTTGCCAATCTCACATTGATACATGCCCATTTGTAAACCGTTCATCGTCCAAGGTTGAAAGCGCAAAGGGGTTGGGATATGTTGAAGCTTGGGTAACCATGTTGCTAAATATTCACCCGTAGGATCATATTTTTTAGCTTGTAGTGTCACATTAAAAATACGGTCTTCGCGTGGATCGCTACCGATGCCACTGAGATACTGCCAATTGCCATAATTGCTTGAGACATCATAATCAATTAAGTAATGTTCGAATAAGGCGGCACCAAACCGCCAATCAAGGCGAAGAATCTTGCTGATAAAATTAGCGACATTTTGTCTACCGCGATTGGACATCCACCCGGTTTGATAAAGCTCTTTTAAATTTGCGTCCACCAATGGGTATCCTGTGGAGGCATTTAAAATTGCATTCACATAAGTAGGATTGTTATTCCAAGGTTGCTTAAGGTTTTGAATCCCTGATTCAAAGAACATCACCCGACCCACTTGAAGATGAAGAAAATAAAAGAAGTCACGCCACAGCAGTTCAAACCATAGCCAATAGGTGGATTGGTTTTTTTTCAAGGTGGTTTCTACTTTCATCAATTGGGCATAAATGTAACGTGCGGATAATAACCCTAACGATAAGGCTGGAGATAGTTTACTGCTGTCTTGAAATGCCAGCATGTTGTTTCTGGTTTCTCGATACGTCAGTACATGTTGATTCACAAAGAAATATTGATGTAAATGCTTTTTAGCTTCAGTTTCACCGCCAAGGATTCTCTTGTTGACCGAGCCTGAACGGGCTTGAAGACGTTGCCAATCATCCTCGAGGATAGGTAAGGAAGCTTGCTGATGTTTTGATACTGAAAGAGGTTCATCAATCCGGATATTTTTTTCAATCTCAATGCGAGCATCGGTGAACCGTTGAGGTAAGTTAGTCAATAACCAAGGATAAGTTAATGGAGAGCATAAAGGTTTATCATGCACCATCGTCAAAGGTGGATTGCCCAATGTCTTGACCAAATGTTGCAATCGAAGTTTTTCTTCTTCCCCTGGTTCGACGGCAGCAAACAATTGAACAACTTCGAAAGAGGAAAATATCTCAGGTTGAAGATGATCTTCCATCCAAACATACATGGGGATGTTCAAGCGTAGTAAATTCTTTTTTAAATCTTGTAAACTTTCCCATAAAAATTGTTGCCGGAAAGGACCGCGTGGATGCAAACCCCAAGTCGTGGGTTTACCATCATTGGCAGGATAAAGATAAACCCCAATGACCGGTAACCCTTGTTTGATTGCCTTGGCTAAACTCAATTGATCATCGATTCGTAAATCATGTTGAAAAAAGACGACCGACACTTGTGGTTTGTTCATTTAAGTTAATAACTCCTTGGCTCTTCGAAGAATATCAGATTGATCCTTGGGGTCCATTTTTTTCCAAACACTCAGCATCATCGTCATCCGGGGATTGGCTTGGAAACTATCTTTTTTGGTTGCTAAGTAATGCCAATAGAGACTATTGAAAGGGCATGCTTTTTTCCCCGTTTTTAGGGTGACTTGAAAAGCACAATCATCACAATAGTCTGACATCTTGTTGATGTATGCCCCAGAAGCAATATATGGTTTGGTTGCCATCTTCCCACCGTCAGCATGTAGTCCCATGCCTAACACATTGGCGGCGACAACCCATTCGGATGAATCAATATACATCTCGTTAAACCACCGATTAACAGATTGAGGATTGACCTCAGCGAGGTTGGCGTAATTACTTAAGACCATCAAGCGTTGGATGTGATGGTTGTAACCATGGGCAATGGTTTCTTCAACCGTGGTCTTTAAACAGTTCATGTCGGTCTTCCCTGTGTAATAAAATTCAGGCAAAGGTCGATCATGGTTGAAATGGTTTGACGTCAAATAATCTTCACCCAAGACAAGATAAATACCTCGAACATATTCTCTCCATCCAAGAATTTGACGAATAAATCCTTCGGTTGCTGCTAAAGGAGCTTTGCCTTCTTGATACATGGTTTCTGCGCCTTCAATGACTTCTTTTGGACTGAGTAAACCAAGGTTCAAACTACTGGCAATCAAAGAATGAGACATCCAAGGTTGATTGGTCAGCATTGCATCTTGATAATCCCCAAAGGTGGGAAGACGGTGAATTAAAAAATGTTTGAGTAACGCCAATGCATCTTCACGAGTAACAGGATAACTAAAATCAGTCAATGCTCCGGGATGATCAACAAATCGCTTCTCCACCTGAGCTTTAAGTTGCGTGGTGAGCTCATCCATGACAAACCATTGGCTTGGTGTAAAGCTAACATCATTGGTCGGTGGTTTACGATTCTCTGTATCAAAAGAAAACTTTCCACCAACGGGTTGATCCCCATCCATGAGTATGGAAAATTGTTTGCGAAAGCGGCGATATAACGGATCAAGTTTCCAAGATTGTCCCTTGGGCAATAAGTCTGCCCATGCGTCAGAGGAAATTAAAAACAGAGGATCATCAAGGATTTGCTTTGGCTTACTTTGTTCGATCCAGCGTTGTTCATAATGATTGGTCGGGCGAAACACAATCAAGTTCTTCATTGAAGATAGTCCTTCGGCAATGGTCTTAGCAGAGATAACCTTGATTTTCCAACCAAGCTTTTGGTATGAACGCACAACATGGTGCATCGCGGATAAATGTAAGAGAATTCGTTGTTTGTGAAAATGGTAATACGTCCATTGATCATCGGAATCAATCAAAATAATCTCATCCTTTTTTTTGTTGAGTTTAGCCTCTTGAAGGTAAAGGGGATGAAGTTGATGTGACCATAAAAACAGAGTGTTTCCCATGCTCTCAATGTAGCATAAGTAGTATCATAGAGGCGTATGGATGCAAACGCTTTACAAGAACTCACCTTATTAGAACACTTATTAGCTTCTTTTCTCCAGTCAGCATCATGGACTCGGCCTTGGATTACCTTAAGTTTTGGCATGTCCCTTGATGGAAAAATCGCCACAAGAAAAGGTGATTCTAAATACATCACTGGTCAAGAAGCACGTGGTTTTGTCCACCATTTAAGACATCGTCATGATGCAATTTTGGTTGGCATTCAAACGGTGATGAACGATCATCCTTTACTCACCACACGATTAACCACCATTCAAGGCAAAGATGCCCATCGAATTATCCTTGATTCCCAATTAAGAATTTCCCTTGATGAACCCATGCTTCATCAGTTAAGTGAAGCGAAAACCATTCTTGTTGCCAAAGCCAATGTCGCCGATCAAAGTAAAGTGGATCAGCTTTCATCCATGGGCGTCATGGTCTTGTTGGACCCATATCAATCCAAACGTATTCATTTGCCTTGGTTGATGAAGCAATTGTTAAAACTAAACATTCGTTCCGTGATGGTCGAAGGTGGCGGGACCGTCCATGAAAGCTTTATTCGCCAACAATATGTCGATCGAATTTATGCGCAAATTTCTCCAATGCTTATCGGTGGAAAAAAAGCGAAAACTCCAGTCGAGGGTTTGGGATTTCCTTTACTAAAAGATGCAACTCGTGTTGCGTTTAGCAACCTTTTTAAAATCGGTCAAGATATAATCATCGTATCCACTAAACAAGAATAGGAAATTAAACGATGTTAAAATTTTTATCCGTCAAAGAAGCGGTCACACGCTTGCTCTCAGGTGAAAAAGTTTTACTTGTCGATGATGAAAAATTAGATTCCCCTAGCCACTACGTTCAATTTGCAGAGTCTGCGTTAGAAACCAATAAACTATCCTTGCTTCATTCAGTACCAGGCATGGTGATGATTGCTTTGGGTTACGATAAATATGCTTCGGTATCGAATGCACTCAAAGACACGAACAATGAATTCATGATTCCGATGGTGACATTGGGCGCGGCAAATCTAGGGTATGCCCTCAATGATCAATTCTTTACTAGTTTGATGAAAACGTTAGTGAAAGCCGATTCAACTCATGAAGATTTTCGTTTTGATGTTGGCTATCAAACGTATCCTGTTAAATTAGGGGGCACCCTCAAAAAGGCTTCCCCGTTTGAAGCGATCATCGATTTGACACATTTAGGAAAAGTAGAACCTGTTGGGATTTTATCGCCAAGTTGTGACGGCGTTGGTCGTATGCTGAGCGGGATTGACATTCAACAACTGAAAGAAGAAGTTCCAACCTTATCCATTGCCGAATTGATTTCCTTTCGACGTAAACAAGAGTCTTACATTGAACGCATTGCCACGGCCGACATGCCAACCAAGTTTGGTGTTTTCAAAATGATTGGTTTTGTTAACAAACTCAATGGCGAACATCATGTGGCGTTAGTCAAGGGAGATGTCAGTTCACAAGAACCGGTGTTGGTTCGTGTTCATTCTGAATGTTTAACGGGCGATGCTTTTGGTTCCCAGCGTTGTGACTGTGGGCAACAACTTCAAGCAGCATTAAAACGTATTGAAAAACAAGGTCGTGGGGTGTTGTTATACATGCGTCAAGAAGGTCGTGGCATTGGTCTCATCAATAAAATCCGCGCTTATGCGTTACAAGACATGGGCTTAGATACTGTGGAAGCGAATTTAGCATTAGGGTTTCCTGAAGATTTACGTGAATATGGCATCGGTGCACAGATCTTAAAACAACTAGGCATTTCTCAAGTCCACTTGATGACCAACAACCCAACCAAGATTCGGTCTTTAACAGGATTTGGTATTGAAATCGTTGATCGCGTGCAAATTCAATTGAATCATCATGAACGTACCGAATTTTATTTGAAAACAAAACAAGAAAAAATGGGACATATGCTCAAGTTTAAGGGGAAGTCAAGAACCCACTAAGCCTGAAAACGCTTTTATAACATTTATTTGCCCAAAGGGTCTATATCTATAGACTTTTTTTGTTTATACTAATTTCATATGAATATCAATATTTTTACTGCCTTAAAACCCCTCCATATCGACGGAAGAAAAGAACATAGTGCGCATGCTCCCATTTTAGATTTACCACCTGAATCCAAACAATGGATTTACATTCCTTTGGTTGGACCTAATGGCGTGGATATAGAGTTAACCTCCAAGGTTGGTGATCACGTCACCATTGGCCACGTGATTGGGGTGCGCAAAGACATGCACGTGCCTTTTTTTTCAAGTGTCTCAGGAACGATTATAAGAAAAGAAAATAAGTATCATCCTGTGGTGGGTCGCCCGGTCCCTCATTTTGTGATCGAGAATAATGGTAAAAATGTACAAGCCTCTTCCATCCAACCTTTAAGCATGAACGCCACCCAAGATCAAATCATCAATCAAATGAAAATAGGTGGCTTAACCGGACTTGGTGGATCAGGGTTTCCCACTTACTTTAAATATCAATCGGCCAAGGATGTTGAATACGTATTAATCAATGGCGTGGAATGTGAACCGTATTTATCCACGGATTATCAAGCGGCCCAGGTGTATGCCGAAGAAGTGCTGAAAGGCTCAGAATTATTTCGCATTGCTGCCGGTGCTGACAAGGTCATCATTGCGTTTAAGTCCACCAAAGTTGCCATCAAAGAAGCCTTACAACCCTATTTAACTCAGTACCCACATATTGAAGTTCGCTCCGTACCTGATGTCTATCCAATGGGTTGGGAACGAACCTTGGTGAAAACTGTTCTTCATCGGGACTACGATAAATTTCCCATAGAAGCAAAAGTGATTGTCTCTAATATTACCTCAGCGATTGCCCTTCATGACTTGGTGATCCTAGGTCAACCAGTCATTGAACGGATTTTAACGTTATCGGGTGCAGGCTTACATCAAGAAGTCAATGTTCGGGTTCCAGTGGGCATGTTGATGAGTGATGTCGTCAAGGCGATTGGTGGTTATGCGATGGATTCAGTCACAGCTTTCATTGGCGGACCGATGTCCGCGAAAGCAGTCAAAGATGATCAATTTGCCGTTCAACCACACTTTGGTGGGTATACCGTTTTAGCGCCTATTTCATCACAAGAAGAAACATGTCTACGATGCGGGGCATGCACGAGTAACTGTCCAGCCAACTTACAACCGATTGAAATAAAATTAGCCCTTGATAGTCACAATAACGCCCGCTTGCTTAAACTTGACGCGATGAAATGTGTGGAGTGTGGCATTTGCACGTATGTATGCCCATCGAAAATTGAAGTCACGGAAGCGGTTCGTCAAGGCAAGGCCAAGACGCGAATTGAATTGGCAAAGCAATTGGTGAAAGCATCATGACCCAATTTGTTACTTCCGCTGGTCCATATTTACGAAATCCTCTTGCCCAAACGAAACGGGCCATGCGAGATTACACGATTGGCTTACTTGGTTTATTTAGTTTTTCAACTGGCTTTCATTGGTTAACCCATGGCATCGAATATGGCCTCAAATCTATTGGGATGATGGTGACGTCTTTACTCATCACCTTGCTTGCAGATATGTTCGTCGCTGCTTTACGTTATCAAGCCAAAGATGGTCGACTATTGCCTTCTATCATTCACAGCATCAGAAAAAATTACTCTTATGTCACCGCGGTGTTAATGACCTTAACCTTGCCCATTGGTACGCCTTATTACGTTGTCATTGTTGGTAACTTATTTGCAACGTTGATTGTGAAATATACCTTTGGTGGTTTCGGGATGAACATTTTTAATCCTGCTGCGTTTGGCAGAATTTTTGTTGGGCTTGCGTTCGGTGGTCAGCTGACTGCCTACATTCCGGGTACACTCGGCAATTATCTTGGTGATGTTCCTTCCCTTACTTCAACGGGTCAAACCATCACCACCGCATTTGCAAGCACCTATGCAAACTGGATTGGTAACAGCTTAGAAGGATTACCAGTGAATTCATTATGGCAGTTAATCTTTGGCAATTACTCTGGGGCATTAGGAGAAACATCGGTGCTACTGATTGTTGTGCTTGGGGTGATATTAACGTTATTAAAAGCGCATAATTGGCGACCAACCGTTTTCTTTTTATCAACCCTTTGGTTAGGAGCTTTTTTCCTTGGCTTGGTCCATGGATTAAATCCAATATGGTATGCCTTTACGTTTGTGAGTTTAGGGTCTGTCTTTTTTGGCGGCATGTTTATGCTCACTGATCCGGTGACCTCACCGACGTCCAATTATGGCAAAGCGATGATTGGGATCATTGCTGCGTTTGTCGTGTTGATCATTCGCACACAAACTGCGCTTCCTGAAGGGGTGGTGTATGGGATTGCCTTGGCAAATTTAGCCTCGCCAATCATTGATAAATACACGGTAGGATTAACGAATCAATTCTTAACACAACGCTACGCTTTGTTATCAGGGTTGATGGTGTTATCCATTGGGGTGACGATTTTACCGACGATTGTCACGGCTGACTCAAGTTCAAGTCCTTCTTCCTCAGAAGTGGTTGTTGTTCCCTATGCTACTTACCGCGGTGAATATTCATCGTATTTTTATGATGAAGATGACACCCCAACGAATCTGGTGGTTGATGTCGGTGTTGACCGATCGTTTAACCTTGTGAAGATTGATATCATCTCTGGCATTTCTACGAGCGGCTTTGCACCAACCTGGGCAAGTATAGGTCCTTCGATCATCCATACTTATTTATCCATGAATGTGGACGAATTATTGGCCATCGATGATCAACTAATCCCTGAAAATATAACCATCACTGGTTCGTCAATCACCACCTCACGATTATTGAAAGCGATGCAACAAGCGTTTCACAACATCACTATCTTCAAAGGCTCTGCTCAAAGTTATGCCTGTAATCAATGTGATACAGAAGATGTGGTGTATGCAACGGTTTATGTGGATACCAGAGATAATATGTTGGTTGGTTTAAATTGGACAGGAACCCTCACCACCAGTAACCCTTATTTGACAATTGTCACTGAAGAACTAACCGGTATCCAAGATTTCTATCTTGGCCAAAAAACAAATGAAGTGATTGCGTTAACCACGTTACCTATCTATCCAAACTTCAATCCAAGTGAAAGTGGCGCGACGATTAGTTTTATTCGATTACATCAAGCATTATTGAATGCCTTAGGAGATTAAGATGGCGAAAACAACTTCTTCAATCTTGGTCTTAGGGATAACCGCAGTCACGGCGTTTTCAGTTTTATTTGCCACCAGTGTCTTGACTGCTCCTATTTTAGAAAATAGAGTGAATCAACGATACCTAGATTTACTTAACCTTGATTCACTTGGTGATTATGAAGTCGGTGATGTCATCCTTCCAACAGGAGATTTACTCACCGCTGGCATCACGGAAATGAAACCCTTTTATCTCAACAATGATTTAAACGCAGTTGCTTATACTGGATCCACCACTGGTTATGCCAGCGGCTTATTGTTTCGGGTTGGCATTCGTAATGGCATCATCACTCAGTTTGTCGTCGACGCCCATGGAGAATCAGTAGGCTATGGTGCCGATGTGTTGGTGAATGTTCCTGAAGCTCTTGAGAATCTACGTATCGAAGAAGAGTCTATTTGGACCGCAAGTTTAGTCTCTATCTCAACCGGTTCAACGATGACTAGACGAGGCATCGTGAATGCCTTGAAAGCCATTCGCATTGATTATATTAATAGGATGGGTGGTTAAGGATGAAAGCTTTTAAAGACGCTTATCAACAACAACACCTGATTCTTTCTTTAGGTTTAGGCTTATTTATTTTGCTCGCAGGTGGTCAATCCTTGACGAGTGCATGGATGATGACCTTGGCGTTATTCTTTAATTTAATGTTATCAAGCATGATTCTTTATTACTTAAAAAAATATTTTACCGAAGATAACAAATGGTTGCTTATCATGCTGGTGATGGCGAGTGTTGCCACGTGGTTTCAGATGCTCGCAGTTGCCTTTTTACCCGGTTGGATTGGTGGCATTGAAACCTATCTACCTTTGATTGCCATCAGCGGATTGATTTTAGCCCGCGTGGAAACGGTGGTTCAAACGGAAACCCTACCAAACATGATCTTTCATGGGCTTGGATCGGTCGTCGGTTTTGCCATCTTGGTTTTGCCCATTGGTCTATTATCAGATGTGCTTGGGTTAGGTGCCTTTACCTTTGCTTCTCCCACAGGAAACGGGCCAATATTGGATGTCACGATCTTAGCTCCAGCCTACCGAATGCCAATCTTTTTAGGACCTCAAGGAGCGATTGGTTTACTTATTCTTGCAGCGCTTTGGATTGCCTTTGTACGTAACCTTAGGAGGAAACAAGCATGAATGTAATGTCTGTGATCCTCACGGCCATCATTGGTGGCAACATCGTCTTAACTCAGTTTGTAGATATTACCTTATTAAGAAATTTAAGAAAATTAGATGTCGCTTTTTTTGTTGGGATGTTCATGATCGACATCACGCTCGTCAGTGGCCTCATCTTTTATGGAATGTATCATTTAGTTTTAGAGCCGATGGATTTAACCTTTTTATCATTTCTATCCTCGGTGATGATCATTGCCCTTGTCAGTCAAGGAGAATGGTGGGTACTTAAACGCTACTTTCCCAAATGGCATGAAGCGTATGGATTTTATTTTCCATTGGTGACCACCAATGCGGTGATTACCTTTGTCTTGATGTCTTTCATCACCAGTAACCTAACCTTATGGGATGTGGTTGTCTCTTCATTGGCAGTTCCGTTTGGATTTGTTATGATAAACATGCTGATGGTGATTTACCAAGAACGACTGGATAGAACCAGTCGAATTCCTGCCCCTTTTCAAGGGTTAAGTATCACCCTCATCATCCTCGCGTTGATCGCGATGGGATTAATTGGTCTAGGAGGACTTTAATATGAATGAAATCGTAAGATTTTTACTAGGTATCGGTGTGATTGTTGTCATGATTGCTGTCTATGCATTGGTGACCAATATTCGCAGAAAAACCATTCTAGCCAATCAAGCTGAAAGTTGCGACACCAACCCACAAGGTGGATGCTGTGGCAATACAGGTGCTTGCAGTTTTGAACATAATGTTCAAAAAATAGATGGTTCAAAATAACCGATTCTATCTTGATTTTTCTTTGTTTTGCCTTGATAATTTGACTAGGTACAACCTAGTCTTTTTTTATGAAACCTAACTTTACATTAAAGAAAAAAACCGCCGACGTGTATGCCTTCTCAATTTTGTTATTGGCGTTATCCCTCTTGTTATCATTCATCAATATTTATAATCGACCAAGTGGAGACCTTTATGTTTCCGTCTATATTGAAAACCAATTGGTGAACCAATATTCATTGTATGAAAAACAAACCCTAACCTTTGAACAAACCACCTATCCAATTCTTCTAGGTGATATTGTCCTGGCGATTGATGATCAACGCATCCGTATCGAACAAGAAACCTCCCCGTTGAATGTGTGTTCTGAACAAGGATGGGTGGCGACACCTGGACTACCGCTGATCTGTGCTCCTAATTATTTCATGGCGGTCATCGAGGCACCCATCCTATGAAGCATACATCCGTCAAAAAACTAACTCGGATGGCGATGTTATTGGCACTTGGCGTCTTACTTAATTATGCCGAAGTGATGTTTTTACCCACCGCGTTTATTTCTCCTGGGGTGAAATTAGGGATTGCCAATACCGTTGGATTGATTGTTTTGTATGAATATGATGATTCAACGTATTTCTTTTATGGATTCATGCGCGTGCTCATGACAAGTTTATTCACAGGGTTTGGCTTTAATTTTTTAATTGCCTTGAGTGGTTGGTTGTTGGCATCCGTTGCAGTGATTGGCTTTCGGAGAATCCATCAATTATCCATTTTTGGTTTATCGATGATGTCTGCGGTGTTTCACGGGGTGGGGCAAATTTTGATGGTGGCGTGGTTATACCAAACGATTTTGATGATGAATTATTTACCGGTATTAATTGTTTCAGGATTACTCGCGGGCTTGGTGGTCGCAAAATTAAGTCAACAAGTGTTGGTGCGACTTGAAGGCATTCAGCGATGAAAACATTCTTTTACACGTTAAAATCTTTTTTCTCGCCCAAGGAATGGTTGATCCTCTTCATGTCAACTTTGCTCAGTGCCATCATTTTGTCTTCCACTTTTTGGATCACGCCTGTGCAACAAGGGGTCAATCCTTATCAATTGCTAGCCTATAACATTGATGTTCGCGATCGAACAGGTGAACGACTCGATCCTTTTTATACGATCTTTTTTGCTAACTATGAAGCGAAAGCATCGGTTGAAGAAAAACAACAAGTGAGTGATCTTTTGGAGGAAGAAGTTCAAAGGCTTCATCGATATGGTGATCGTCATCATGAATTTTTATCCAATCCTGATGACCCAAATTCTGCAGTCTTTCATAATCTGAAAGTGCTCAATGCGATGCATGGTCAACAACAATGGTTGGCGATTGATGAAACGTTTTATGATCTTTTGTCTGAAGCAAAAGCGATGACGCAATTCACCGATGGAGCTTTTAATATGTTCATCGGCACCGTCAGTGATTTTTGGGATGACCTACTCGATAATCCTTTGTATCGTCTCCAATATACTCAATTAGACCCTGCCTATAATCCATTACAACGACTTGCCTTAGAATCACGCATGCAATATGTTCCGTTAACCAATGATGATGTGGATCAAGTCTTGGAATTAAAAATTGAAGACAGCCAACCTTATGTTCGTTTCAATACGTTTCGTCAATCACCAGCGGGATCAATCAAAATCACGTTAGGTGGGATTGCCAAAGGCTTTGCCAACGACATCATCGCCGATCAATTATTTTCCCAAGCATTCACGCGAGGTTATATATCCAATGGCACGAGTTCGATCACGACGTTAGGTCCACGCTATGGCAATGTGCCTTATCGGTGGCAAGTGACGTCTCCTCATCCTTCAGCAGACTATGCATTCACGATTGAAAAACCAGGTCGCCATAGTTTATCCACATCTGGAGCGTATGCAGGATTTCGTATGCCATTAGGATCAACGCGGGTATTACGCCACCACATTATCGACCCAAGAACAGGTTATCCTTCAACCCAAGCGATTGAGTTAAATGTGATTTCATCAAGTTATCCTGCTGGCCGATTGGATGCGTTATCCACCGCGATGATGACCATGGATCAAGCCACAGCGATGCAATATCGCGATGAGATCATAGGTTTAGGTCATGATTTAGAAATGGCTTGGATTGACGTGATTGATGATCAAGTTTATGTGACCTATAGTCCTGGGTATGAATCCCTGTTAACCAAGGAACAAGGAGTACGTTATCAACGATGGTCGGCAACCTTGTAAGCGTTTTCATTTAGAAAGTTCATTGTCTAGAGATACCTCAACCATTGACAATATAAGTGTAGAAAATAAACATTTCTAAGGAGGAATGGAAATGAACAAATTATCAGTCTTAGCCGGTGTGCTTGCGGTGACGTTCTTGGCAAGTTGTGGACCCACCAATGAAACCAAAACCGGAATCGGTTATGGGTTGGTGCACGTTCATTATGTCGGAGTTTCTGAATTGACCACCGTCGATGGCGTGGTCACCGAAGCATCGTTTGAAGAATATTTCTTACCTTATAGCTGGGCAAAAGTGACCGCCACAGAAGGTACTGCTGATACCGTCGCAGTGAAATCAACTTCAAGGACTGGGGCTCAAGTTACCACCATTTTTGCACAACGTGTCAAAATTGGCGACAAGACCTTCACCATTGAAGTCACGGGTGCTGAATGGGCGCAAACCTTTAAATACACATCAACTGACATTGCTGACATCGATTCATGGGTTGCCAACGAAGACAATGCCCAATGGTATGTTCAACAAATCGAAGCGAATGCTTATGGATTTGTCAATGCCAGTGGCGCACCGATCACAACCTTTGAGTTAGCCGATGCATCCGCTAAAGTCTCCATGAGAAAATCAGAATCTGGTTATTGGACCGTCGCTTCTTCTGGTTTAGGTTGGTCTGGTAACATGGATGCTATTGTTGACCTCTTGGTAGGTTCTAAGATGGATTTTGATCCAGCAGACTTTACCAAAGGTACTGACGCTCCACTTGTCTGGAGAAATGGTGACATCACCACCGGTGCCACCGTCACAGATTTTAAAGACTACTTATCTCTAGCCTTACGTGCATTTGCTAACTTAGAAGCCATCGAAGCTTAAGTCAAAACAAGAAAACCTAGTTCCATCAAGAACTAGGTTTTTTCTTTTCATTGAGTGTCAGCGATTGATTTGTTAAAATAAGTCACGGAGAAAAAGTATGATCATTGATGCGATTAAAGCTGCTAAAATTGAGGCGATGAAACAACGTAATGAATCTGCAAAAGGCATTTTGTCATTGCTTGCTGATCGTTATTTGTTACAAGCGATTGAAGCGAAAGCCAATCAAAAAGAACTTGGCGATCAAGAAATGACGGCGATTCTCATGAAGGTAGGCAAAGAATTAGAAGACGAAAAAGCAACGTATTTATCCAACGGTGCCAAAGACCGCGTGGCGAATATTGATGCACAAATTCTGGTTCTAAAAAAATTCTTACCCAAGTTATTGTCCGAAGCTGAGGTTCGCGCTGAAATTCAAAAGCTTGCCGATCAATCTTTACCAAGCATCATGAAACATTTCAAAGCGAACTTTGCTGGTAAAGTTGACATGGGTTTGGTGAATCAAATCGCCAAGTCTAAATAACCATAGGGGTGTAGTTGAATGGTACAACTACGGTCTCCAAAACCGTCGATGGGGGTTCGATTCCCTCCACCCCTGCCAAATCAAGATAAAAACCACACATGTGGTTTTTTTACTTTTCAATGAAACCATTGTCACTTTCATTGGTCGATCAACAATTTCCAATGAAGGGTTTTACCCATGTTCGCCGCATCGCTAGAGCCTTGCTTGAAAATGAGCAAGGTCTATTCGCGTTTCATCATATTCTTGCCGATGATAAGTTTGGCCATCGTGATTATTTAGAAACCCCTGGTGGAGGCATCGACGAATGGGAAACTCCCGAAGCTGCCATGATCAGAGAAGTTGAAGAAGAGTGTGGCTTAAAAAGTAGGGTTGTTTTTTCGATGGGTGAGGTAAAAGATGCCTATAATTTAATTCAACGATCAAATCATCAATACTTTTTTTACGCGAAGGTCATCGGTCAAGGACACAAGCATTGGACACCCCAAGAACATATCCTGATCCATCAACTGCATTGGTTAACCTTACAAGAAGCGAAAGCATGGTACACACGCTTACCTGAGCAAGGCATTGGTCAACTGATCAAACAACGAGAATTACCATTCATCGAATGGTTGATTCAATATAAACAATCCATACAAAACAAGTAAGTTCTCTTTACTTTATGGCAATAAATTAGTAAGATAAATCAGCATCCATGGCGATCGTGGTGAAGTGGTTAACACACCTGACTGTGAATCAGGCATGCGTGGGTTCGAGCCCCATCGGTCGCCCCAAAAGCTAAAACTAGACCCTCTGGGTCTTTTTTTTATTTGATTTCTAAGCAACGATGCTTTGTCTAAAGATTGACATGATCCATATGCTATAGTTTGTGTGTGAAAAAAATCAAAAGACCACAGTCCTTAGGTGAAGAAATAGCCAATGCGGTGTCTCATGGTGTTGGGGCCATCTTCGGCATTGTCGCCCTCATTTTATTCTTACTTGCCAGTCAAACTTGGCAAGAGTATGTCGCAGGTTCCATTTTTGCGATTGCAATCTTTTTATTGTTTCTATCTTCCACGCTTTATCATGCTTTCCCTCAAAAGCTTGGCGTGAAACGTTTGTTTAAACGCTTTGACCACATTGCGATTTACTTATTGATTGGTGCAAGTTTTGCGCCCTTACTTCTGATTGTTGCCGACCAACCTTTTGGCATGATCTTTTTTATCATTCAATGGATTGTCATCACCATTGGCATTGTCTTTAAAGCAATCTTTATTGATCGTTTACAAGTCTTTCATATCGTCATGTTTTTGCTTTTAGGATGGTCTGCTCTTCTGGTCATGGGCCAATTTGAAAAGTTATCCACACCCGCTTTTTATTTAACCGTATGGGGTGGCATTGCCTATACCTTAGGCGTGATTTTCTACGCAAATAGTCGAACATTTAAGTATGCTCATTTCATTTGGCATTTGTTTGTGATTGCTGGCGTTGTTTTACATTTTATCGCCAATTATGGATTCATTTTTCTCAGCACTTAAGTAAGCCCCTAAAAAAATAAAAAAAGCGTATAATCTTTTTCGGTGGCATAAATTATGATTTCAAATATACTTCCCAATAACGACTACAATTTGATGCTAGGTCTCACGGTCATCCTTTTAACCGGATTGGCGTTTGGTAAGCTTTCAAAATTTCTTAACATTCCTAATGTCACTGGATATTTATTGGGTGGTTTCTTAATCGGACCAGGCCTTCTTAAACTTATCATTCCTGAATTTCTTGGCATCATTAGTACTGAGTTTATTCATGCACTAAAAATTATTGCCGATATTGAATTGGCATTCATTGCCTTTAGCATTGGTGCAGAATTTAAACTTGAATATTTAAAACGGTTAGGACCCGCGCCGATCATTATTGCCTTTTTAGAATCTTTCTTTGCGGTCGTCTTCATTACGTTAGGTCTGCTCATGTTTGGCTTTCCGCTTTATATATCCCTTGCCTTTGGTGCGGTTGGAGGCGCAACAGCGCCGGCGGCAACGGTGATGGTGATTCGTCAATACAAAGCCCAAGGTCCGTTAACGGAAATGATTTATTCAGTGGTTGCGATTGATGATGCCAGTGGTTTAATCTTTTTTGGAATCGTCACCGCGATCATTAAAATCATCACCGGACAAAGTACAGGAAACCTTGGTTGGCTTATCATCTTGCCTGTGGTTGAAATTGTTGCCTCAATTATCTTTGGCTTGGTATTAGGATATGTATTAAAGCTATTAACCCAATGGTTCACCGGAAGAGGGAATCGAATTTCGATTGTGATTGCCTTATTATTTTTAGCCATCGGTTTAGCAAGATTCGTGAATGTTGAATTTGGCTTTGGTTTATCAAGCTTGATGGCAGGGATGGCGATGGGCACTATTTTTACGAACACATCCAAACATGTCGATCAAGTCATGCCACTGGTTGAACGCATTACGCCACCCTTTGTGATTCTGTTTTTTGTTTTATCCGGTGCTGATATTCAACTTAATAATTTTAGTTTAGCTGCGATTGCTATCTTAGCCATTTATTTGGTGTTTCGTGTCGGTGGGAAAATCTTTGGTAGTTTTCTTGGGGCCCGGATTTCCAAGGCTGGTAAACAAGTGGAACGTTATTTAGGTTTTGCCTTGTTACCTCAAGGTGGCATCGCATTGGGTCTATCAATTTTGATGTTAGACATCATTCCTCCTGAGTTAGGATTACCATACGATGGTGGATTGTTACGCGTGGTCGTAATCGGTGCTGTGTTTGTATCAGAAATCTTTGGGCCAATTCTGTTAAAAGAAGTTCTTATCAAGTCTAAAGAAGCCACCGTGATAAAATAAGAAAGAGGGATATATGAAACTATTAATTTATGTCTTGAGCCACGTTGAAAAACTTCAAACCCTTTTAAATCAATTCAATGACCAAGGGATTGCTGGGGCGACCATTCTTGATTCCAGCGGCATGGGTCGAGAACTTTCTGAACGTGATGAATTCTCCATCTTTGGATCGATGCGCGCCTTGATTGATCAAAATAACCGCACCACCAAAACATTATTCTTGGTCGTGGAAGATGATCAAGTCAAAAAGATTGAAAAAGTCATTGAATCGGTGATTGGGGATTTATCTAAACCTGACCAAGGCATCTTGTTTACGATTCCACTAGACTACGTTAGTGGCTACAAAAAGAAAAAGAAGTAAGCCTCATCTAAAGAGAAAACGCCTCGAACCGAGGCGTTTTTATTTGAAGAGGTTGAATATAGATTAAACAGCGACTTGAACTTTATCTAAATACATTTCAAAAAACTCTTCCATCGCTTGGTTATGATAAGGTTCTAAAATGCCTCTAAGTTCAGTTCCCGAAGCATGGACGGGCAAGACCAAGTCGGTTAAATTTAACTCCGTGTATTGCAAGGGGCGGGAACCATCAAAGAACGTTCTAGATAGCGACGTGGTTCTTGGGTTGGTGTCTGCGTTGAATGGCAACAAAGGATTTTGAAGTGAAGAATCATTGTAGGTGACCAACATGTCCTTGATGATCAATGGGTTGGCTTGAATCGATTGACCATTGGTTTCAATGTACATAAAGGTTGGGACAAATCCAGTCGCATATCCAAAGGTGGTATTGAGGATATTGTCCATTCCGTAATTGGTTTTAAAGTCTGACCATCCTAGGGTGGCGTTGCCAGTGTCAGCGCTCCATAGTTGATTGTCTAAGACATCAAGGCCATAGATCGGTGCCAATGTTGGATTGGCTTGAATATAAGGTAGCACAAACGTGTTGAAGGCATACGTGCAATCAGGACAAGTTCTCCGTCCAATATAAATGATCATCTTTTGGTTTTTCGTAAAAAGTCGATCAAAGTTTGCTTTGGTTAAAAATGCAAAGGTGGGTAAGATCAGGCGTTCATTGAACCACGTGGTTAATAACGCCAAATCATAAAACAAGGCATTGTCACTTGATCGATTGGGATTATAGGCTTTGAAGTAAGCAAGATCACCTTGATCAAAGATCGTTAGGACCGGGACAGAACCTGTCACCATGGGAATTCCAAATTTATCTTCAGCGAACTCAAGGTCGGTGTACTCTAAGTAATACGTAAGGATGTTGGTTTCTTCAATCCAGGTACGCATCACCGGTAAAAATTCAGTGGTACAACCGCAGGTTGCATTGCCAACCATCAAAATAAATGTTTGTTCTTGATCGACCATCACAGACAATTCACTATATTCGGTGAGGGTTATATATGCCCCATTCTCGGTGCGAACTTCATCAGAAAAAGCAATGACAACCTTGTCTAGATTGGTGGGCTGACAAGCAGCAAACGAAGGGACAAGTAAGAGAAGATATAACCAAGTTTTTTTCATCAACGTTTTTAACTTATTTTCATTATAACAAAAACGCAAAGAAAGCAAAAAAGTTAATGTTAAAAAATTGTTAAAAAATTCATTGACTATTAAGACAATAAACTATATATTTTTCTCAGGCACAAAACCAATAAAAATTCGCTAATTTTTATTCGGTCAAACGTGCCTCTTTATTTTGGAAAAAAAGGAATGGATCAATGGAGCAGGAAATCATTATTGAACTTGACGGTATTTCAAAGAAGTTTGATAGTAAGTTTGCGGTTGAAAATTTCCATCTAAAAATTAAAAAAGGTGAGTTCGTTACTTTTCTTGGCCCTTCAGGCTGCGGAAAAACAACAACCTTACGTATGATTGCCGGTTTTGAATTACCAGACACGGGTAAAATTTTATTATCCAATATTGATATTTCTAACTTCCCTCCGTATCGGCGTCCAGTCAACACGGTCTTTCAACGCTATGCGTTGTTTCCACATTTAAATGTTTATGACAATGTTGCCTTCGGTTTAAAACTTAAGAAAGCCAATGTCAAAGTAAAACAAAGTGATGGCAAAGATTCGTTTCAATATCGTAAGTATTCTAAAGATGAAATTCATACCAAAGTCACTCGCGCCTTAAAGATAGTTGATCTTGATGAATTTGAAACCAGAGATGTCACCACCTTATCCGGTGGACAACAACAACGCGTGGCGATTGCTCGGGCCATCGTCAATGACCCGCAAATTTTATTGTTGGATGAACCACTTGGGGCCCTTGATTTAAAGATGCGAAAAGAAATGCAGCTTGAACTGAAAGAAATGCATCGTAAATTAGGCATTACCTTTATCTATGTCACCCATGATCAAGAAGAAGCGTTAACGATGTCTGATCGAATTGTGGTCATGAAAGATGGTTTGATTCAACAATTGGGAACGCCAACCGAAATTTATAATCAACCAACCAATGCTTTCGTGGCCAACTTTATTGGTGAATCGAATATTTTCAATGCCATCAGCATGACTGGTAACAAAATTAAATTTTTAAACCAAGTCTTTGAAGTACCGCATCAATTTAATGACAATGAAAAAGTTGATGTTGTTCTACGACCTGAAGATATCGAAATCAAACCGGTCCAAGAAAATTCCATTCAAGGGACAATCTTCAACCGCATTTTTAAAGGTGTCCATTATGAATACTTATTGAATGTTGGTAAGAGTGAAGTCATCGTTCAAGACACGAAGTTGTTTGAGGTAGGGAATATCGTCTCCTTATATATTGATCCAAGTTATATTCATATCATGAAAAAAGAAATGACCATCAACCAATATCGTGATGCTTATTTAAATGATGCGAACCAATTGATCATTGATCAAGGTATTTTTGATGTCAACGTCACCCAGTTACTTGAAGGCTCGAAGTTAGATGAACAAGGATATTTAATTGGGCCAAAGAACAATAAATATAATTTAAAGAATTTAAAAGTAACCGCAGAAATTCCTTTCACCGATATTGAATTGTATGGTAACGATACCCCAGGGCAATTAGAAGCCAATGTCATTTCTTGCATCTATAAAGGTGACCATTATCAAGTCATTTTAAGGACGGAAGAGGAAGAAGACTTTATCGTTGATACAGAATATCAGTTTGATCTAGGCACCAAACTCACGTTAAAAGTAGACGGAAGTAAAATTAAATTAAAGCTCCGTGGAGATATCTCAGACTATGAAATTTAACTTCCAACGGAAGTATTTGGCGTTCCCTTACATTATCTTCCTGATTGGTTTCATCGTCTTACCACTGGCGGTGGTTTTCTTTTACGCATTCACCGATGCGCAAGGTCAGCCTTCTTTATCGGCGGCGGAATCCTTTTTTAGTAATCCCCAACGAATTGGGATTTTGATGAACTCCATTTGGTATGCCTTCGTGAACACGGTGTTATGTTTGGTGATTGGGTATCCAATCGCGATGATCCTTGCCAATAAAAAATATAATAAAAATGCGATTGTTGTTTTACTGTTTGTCATGCCCATGTGGATTAACTTTGTGATTCGCACATGGGCTACCAAAGACTTGCTGTACTGGATTGGGGTGACTGCCAATGAAAACCCTAATTATCCTTTAGCGGTCACCGTCGGTTTAGTCTATAACTTCTTACCATTTGTGATTTTGCCTCTTTACACCACCATGCTTAAATTAGATAAATCCCAAATTGAAGCCGCACAAGATTTAGGCGCAACCCCGTTTCAAACCTTCTATAAAGTCATCATTCCAATGACGATGCCGGGAATTATTGCTGCTGCAACCATGGTATTCATGCCAACCATTTCTAGTCAGGTCATTCCCACGATTCTTTCTGAAAAGAAAGTGATTTTATTTGGTGAGGCTATTTACAACGCTTATTTCCGAAGTTCAACCCCTGATGCAATTAATGTAGGTTCATTCATGTCCTTAATCATGCTTGTGTTCATTGGTTTAACTTTATTTTTTACCAGAAAGTTAAATCGCCGGGAAGAACGAGCAAGGAAACACTTATGGTAAAACGCTTGTTTGCTCAAGGCTATGTGGCCTTTATTTTGTTGCTTATCTATTTACCCATTTTTTTGTTAATCATGTTTTCATTCATTGATACCCGCATCGTTGGTGTCATAGGTCCTAATGCGACCTTTACCCTTGATTTATATCGTCGACTATTCCTCAACGAACGAGCGATGCGCGCGGTCGGAAATACTTTTATGGTTGCCTTGATCAGTAGTGTCATCAGCACCTTGCTAGGCACCTTAGGCGCGGTTGGCATCTTCTACATGAAGCGAACCGGAAAAAGAGTCTTTGAAACCCTCACCCAAATTCCTGTCATCAATGCAGAAATCGTCATGGCCTTGTCACTTGCCGTTTTATTTATTTTCTTTCAATATGGGGATCGGGATTTATTCACCTTAGTGATTGGTCATATTGTCTTAACGATTGCCTTTGTTTACTTATCGGTGAAACCTAAACTTCAACAACTCGATCCAAGCATTTACGAGGCTGCCCTTGATTTAGGCGCGACACCTCTGAAAGCTTTACGCTTGGTTATCCTTCCACAAATCTTTCCTGGAATCATTTCTGGATTTGTTTTGGCTTTTACGCTGTCGCTTGATGATTTTATTATTACGTCTTTCTTGAAACCTACCTCAGGATTTGATACGCTTTCTACTTATGTGGAAGCGCAACTTCGGGTTGGGATTCCACCGGAAATTCGTGCCTTAACTACCCTCATATTTCTCTTCGCCGTGGGTGTCTTGATTGTTAACTACTCACTCACAGGAAAAGGCGATAGAAAGAATATACAAGCGATGTCACATCGCTAAAGAAATGGAGACAAGATGAAAAAGAGTTTAAGTTTTGTTGCCTTAGCATTATCGGCTGGCGCCCTCGCTGGATGTGGTCCTACGGCTGACGTCACCCTTAAGGTTTATAACTGGGGTGGCTATATTTATGAAAAAGACCCAGAAGTCGAAGGGGATTTAGATTTGGTCGATCAGTTCGAACAATGGTATGAAGAAGAATATGGGGTTTCCGTCAATGTCGAGTATGACATGTATGGCACCAACGAAGAAATGTATACCAACGTTGTCAACCTCAGCGGCGACTATGATATTTTTGCCCCATCGGACTATATGATCCAACGCTTAATGAAAGAAGGTTGGTTAACCAAGTTTGATGAAAACCTTGATGGTTCACGAAAATACTTAACCAATTATGACGCCTATGTTTCTCCTTACCTTCAAAATATTTATGAAGGTTTAGAAGTTGATAATGTTGGCACCGTGGCAGAATTTGCCGCAGGCTATATGTGGGGTACGGTTGGATTGGTGTACAACCCATTAGAAATCAACCCAGAAGACATGACCTCATGGCAAGCACTTTATGATCCTGCTTATGAAGACAAAGGGATGATTAAAGACTCTGTTCGGGAAGTGCTCATGGCCGCGATGATGAATGTTTATAAAGCAGAGTTTGATGGTTATGCTGCAGATTTTGAAGCCGGCACCATCACCGAAGCTGCCTATAACTTATTGATCACGCAAAAAATTAACACCATCAATAATGACGTGTTAGCTGCCCTTGAAGATTCTTTAGAAGACATGGTCGATAATGCCTATGGCTTAGAAACCGACAATGCTAAAAATGATATCGTCTCTGGACGGATCGATATGTTTATGGCATGGAGTGGGGATGCGACGTATGCGATGGACACTGCCGATGAAGAAGATGGGGTTGCTCTTGAATATGTGATTCCCGATGAAGGTAGCAACATTTGGTTTGATGGCTTTGTCATGCACAAAGATATCGCTGAAGACGATGCTGGACTTGATGAAGATTTACAAGTGAAAGTCGTTGCCCAACGTTTCATTGATTATGTCTCACAACCAGAAATCGCCATTCAAAACATGGGCTATATTGGTTACACGTCCTTTATTGCCGGTGATGACGTTTTACAAAGTGTCATCGATTTAAATGATGAATACAATACCGAAACGGATGCTGAAGACTTGGCCACGTTGGATTTAGGTTATTTCTTTGAAGGCACCACCGAAACCTTAGATGCCGAAGACATGATCATCCAAGTTCAACCTAACCGCCAAATCATGACTCAATATCCTTTACCAGAAACGATTATTCGTACCGCCTTATTCTCAGACTTTGGTACCTTTAACGGACAAATCGCTGAGATGTGGGAACGCGTCAAGTCTCGCTAAACCTTCTTTAAGCATTGAAACCACCGAGCGATAATGATAAAGTATTTATCGGCCATCACTCGGTGGTTCCTTAGCCAAGTGGTAAGGCAATTGACTGCAACTCAATCACCATCGGTTCGATTCCGATAGGAACCTCCAACAGGGTTAAGGTGTGTCGTAAATACTTGCGCCCGTAGCTCAATTGGATAGAGCGTCAGACTACGAATCTGAAGGTTACGTGTTCGACTCATGTCGGGCGCGCCAAGTACAAATCGGGAAGTAGCGCAGTTTGGTAGCGCATCTGCTTTGGGAGCAGAGGGTCGCAGGTTCGAATCCTGTCTTCCCGACCATGAAATCCCAAAACACCCACTTCGGGTGTTTTTTTGTTTATAATATATAGAGCAAAATCATTGTGCTAAATAAAGGAGTCTTCATCATGAAGAAAATTAAACTCTTTGACTTAAGTCCGTTCCAATTTTTTCTGACGTCGATGAACGGAATGGTGTATGGTTTATTCGCCACCTTAATCATCTCCGTGATTCTGAATCAATTAGGATTACTCTTGAATATTCAATTGAGTGAGACCGTCAACTTAGGAACTGAAATTACCAAGGTCTCTGGCATCGTTCGATCATTTTTAGGGGTTGGTATTGGTGTTGGGATTGCCTGGGCATTAAAACTTCAAGGTCTTAAATTAATTGGGGCGATGGTGATTGGGGGATTATCGACCGCCACCGGATTAGCATTACGTGCAGATCCACTCGTTGCCTATGTCACCACAATATCTTCACTCTTGGTGGTTGAATGGATCTTTAAGAAAAAAACACCTTTCGATATTATTTTGATTCCCTTATTATCGATTTTAACTGGAACTTTGTTTACACTGCTCTATTTTCAACCTATTAGTTCTGTTGCCACCGCCATTGGTGAATTTGTCAACTCTGCGACCACCTTACAACCCTTGCTCATGGGGATTGCCGTGAGTGTGTTAATGGGTATTATTTTAACCTCACCATTTTCATCTGCTGGGATTGCGATTAGTTTTGGCATCTCAGGATTAGCAGGTGGTGCAGCCGTGGTTGGATGTGCTGTGCATATGCTTGGTTTCGCCGTCATGGGAAGAAAAGATAATGATTTAGGAACTACCATTTCAGTAGGATTAGGAACGTCGATGTTGCAATTTAAAAACGCGATGAAGAAACCAATGCTTTGGTTACCCGTGATTATCGTCAGTGCGATCTTGGGGCCTCTATCCACCACCGTGTTTCAAACCTTAACCTTAAAAGAAGGGGCTGGCATGGGAACCTCTGGATTCGTAGGTCAGTTTGCAACGTTGTCTGCGATGGAAGGAAATTTAATTGGTGCGCTTCTCTCCATCTTTGTTTTACAAATTATCTTACCGATCGGTTTGGTCTGGGTGGTGGATGGTTTCGCCCGCCGAGCAAAATGGTATGGGACTGGCGATTTAAAGATTTAGCAATTCATTGATTTTAATTTAATCATGAGTTCATTCGTTATTGGTTTATAGGTAATTTTTAAAAACGCTTTCGCTAATCTTACGACAGATGATTTATAATAATAACGTTGTGCGCCGGTAGCTCAACTGGATAGAGTACTAGGCTTCGAACCTAGGGGTTGTGAGTTCGAGTCTTACCCGGCGCGCCACTTGTTAAAGTGCTTGTAAAAGAGGCAAAAAAATAATAAGATTATCACGCACGCATCGTGCACGTGGGGTCATAGCTCAGCTGGGAGAGCGCCTGGTTTGCAACCAGGAGGTCAGGGGTTCGATCCCCCTTGGCTCCACCAAAATTCAATGGCTGCGTAGCTCAGTTGGCTAGAGCGTCCGGTTCATACCCGGCAGGTCGGGGGTTCGAATCCCTCCGCAGCTACCAAAACTTATTCACCCTTTCGGGTGTTTTTTTATTTTATCTACGTATAATAAACCTCAGAGGTAAATTCATGGATATTTTAAAAACCAATGCTTTATCAAAAACCTATCGAAAAACGAAAGCCCTCGATGGCATTAATCTAACGATTCATCAAGGAGATATATACGGATTTATTGGTAAAAATGGTGCAGGAAAAACGACGTTGATTCGTGTGATTGCAGGGATTGCCGAACCAACCAGTGGATCATTTAGTTTATTTGGTGAATCAGAACCAGCCAGTATTATCAAAACCCGTCGACAAATGGCGGCAGTCGTTGAGTCTCCAGCGCTGCATTTAAATTTATCCGCTTATGATAATTTAAAACTTCAATGCATTTTGTTAGGGGTTCAAGAAAACCACGATGGGGTGATTCGTGAAGTCCTCAAGCAAGTGGATTTAGAAAAATTATTAATCGAAAGAAAAAAGAAAGCAAAGAATTTTTCCTTAGGGATGCGCCAACGTTTAGGTATTGCGATGGCATTAATCAGTAAGCCAAAATTCCTAATCCTTGATGAACCTAATAACGGTTTAGACCCAGAAGGGATTCGTGATTTACGGCAATTGCTTTTGAAGTTAAATCAAGAACAAGGGTTAACGATGTTGATAAGTTCTCATATGTTAACGGAACTTTCTAAACTCGCCACTCGGTATGGATTTATTGACCGAGGTAAGTTACTCAGAGAGATTACGGTCGATCAACTAAAGAAGGAATCAAGACAAGCGACCATCCTGCAACTTGGCTCCAACAAACTACGTATCGACAATCTTACCGCAGCTGGATTAAAGGACTTTGAGTTGTTAGGAACACAACTACGCATTTATGGGTCTCAATCATTGCAACCTTATTTAAATGAATTGGTCAAACAACAAGTTGAATTATTGAACATGCAAAAAGAGAGTGATGATCTAGAAGCTTTCTTTATGAAGATGATTGGAGGAAAGTAAGATGAAACGTTTGTTCGCATTAGAATTTTCTCGATTAAGACGGCAAACCTCAACCTGGGTGATTAGTTTTATTATCTTAGCCCTTGGTGGTTTCAATGTTTTGCTAGCTTATTTTACCTCTGATATCAGTGGAGGAGAACCCCAATTTATTTTTACCACCCGTAGCATCCTTGAATCTAGCTTTCAGTTAGGCCAAATTCAAATCTTATTGATTGGTGTGGTGACAAGTTTATTTGTTTCCTCTGATATTAGCCAAGGAACCATTCGCAACAAAATCATTGCCGGACATTCTAAATTTGAAATATATATAGTCTCCATGGCGATGTCGGTTGCCATCACGGTGATGGGGTTGATGTTATTTCATGCTTTACCCACGGCATTTTCGTGGTTGATTACTTTTCCAATTACCGTCGACGATGGTGGTAGTTTTGCTAATTTCCTCATCCACATGGGTTTTGGTTATTTCTTGATCATCACCGGGGTGTTATTGACTACATGGTTAGCCCTTCGAACCAAAACCACTGCGGCGGCCATCATTTTTACATTACTGATTTTTGTTCTTGGGCCAACGATCACGAGCATCGTTAAAACGATCGTTGAAGCGATTGTCCTATTAGACATTGACCAATTCCTTGATCTTGCTGCATACGAAAAAGCACAGGCAGAAATTAATGGCGCCTTTGAATGGGTTTATTTTTATCAATTACAACGACTAGCTAATGTGGGTAGTTTTTTTGATTTTAGACCTTTGAATATTAATTTTTTAAATCCGAATACTCGGCCATTTATTTTGAAAACGCTAGGAAGCAACATCGCACTGTTGGTTTTATTGATGGTAGTGGGTGGTCGACGTTTTGCTCGATCTGATCTACGTTAAGCGATGCCACAAACTTGGCGAGTTGCTAGCGACGTCATCCCATACGCTAGACAAATATAAGACGCATGATCGACATAAGGATTGCGGTTACCTTGATTTGTATAGACACGATTATTTCTTTGCATGTCTCGATTCGTAGGTGGATATTGTAATGCCCACAAGACCGCGAGTTCACTGGATTGAAAATTACCTTCTAACGTATACCCATAGAGCGTATTCATATAAAGGGTTGCTCGAGCCACTTCACCTTTGGCGGTATCATTGGGTTCAAAAAAACCAGCCGCCTCAAAATTATCGGTGTTTAATCCAGAAGAATCTTTTACCCGATTGGCTTCAGTAGGACTGACAATCCCAAAACGATAATTGCTACGCGCGCCATTGGTTTTCCAATCATCTGCGAAAATATGGTGGTTGTCATTAACTGCAGCACCACTAATTTTCGATTGAGGATACGTATGTTCACGGTTCCAAGTCGCCCCTTGATTGCCACTGACATGGGAAGTCTTTAAGTAATTTTTCCGAGGATAAATGGTGATGACTTTATTGGTTTCGGTTAAGGATTCATCGGCAGATTCAAATCGCCACCAGTCGTAACTCACCCTGACATTACTTGAAATTAATAGATCCAATGCATTCTTTAATGCTTCTCCTGTTAAGCTTGGAGAAATTCCATTGTAATAGGAAGGTGCATTAGTCGCCATGGTGATGATGGACTGAGAAGAAGCACCACCTGTCGATGTGATGGTTGAAGTTGAGGATACCATCGTCGAAGCCAGAAGACTTGAACTGGATGATACCATCGAGGTCACTTGGGATTGGGATGACATCATGAAGGAGGAATCACTTTCTGAAAGACTTGAAAAAGTTATCGAAGTGCAACTCGTGACGATGCCGGTTAGCCAAGTGAATAAGAGAATCGGCTGAATGGTATGCTTCTTCAACAAAGGGTTTGACATGGTTTAAATTTAATTGCCAAGCAAAGATTCTAAGAATTGAAGATAAGGTAATCCATCCAATTCATTTACATCCGAGGCCCAGATATTGGTAAAGTCCCATGCGGTTCGATAAATGAATTGATTTTGATTGAACAGGAACTGTGGATTCGCGATTGCCATCATGTCCGTATTATTACCATTACCAACCCCGGGTAACAGGATTGAAATTGTCCTACCCGTTTCAACGTAACTTAATGTATTTTGATCATACTCTTGTTGTGCAAATTCTGTGATTTGAGATGTATAACTGACCCCATACATATACACAAGCATAAAGCGAATCCCGATAATTGATCCTCCAGAAAATTCATCAAAGTTTACATTTGATTTGCCCAAATTTAAGGCTTGCACTAATCCTACGTTAAATGAATTATAAATATGAACCTCTCCTAACACAGGGTATACAAAGTTAAATGTTTCTGGGACAACACCACCAATCAATCCACCGACCCCATAATCCCTGGCAGTCACGACTCCGCGATTATAAGAATTTATGATCTGAACTTTGATTCCTAGGACTGGCGAAACAACCCCAAAAAAACCACCGGCGATAAATAAAGCCTCTACATTACCATGGTTCATAAAGTTAGCGACAATGAAGTTGGTTCGAACATCACTAATGCCCATCAAACCACCCACCATAGAAATACCACCAACCGATCCAAAATTTGCTGCTTGATCCACGACAATTAATTGTTGTAAGTAAGAATATGAAATACCAGTTGAACCGATGATCCCGCCAACTTCGACGATGCCGCCTACACTTCCAGTGTTAACGACATATTTCATATTAATCGATCCATAAACATATCCAATTAAACCACCCACATATTCGACTGGGGTTTCGTCTTCGTAAACATAATAATCAAAGTTAAAATTTTCTCCAGCGGGTGGATAGACAATCACATCCCCTGAATTCAAGGCGTAATGGAACGTACCAAAATCAACCGAACCAATGATGCCTCCAATGGATTGAATGGAGACTAAGAAATCTTGGTTTGCCATATAAGCATAAATGTCTGCTCGATTTTCTACATAACCCAAAACGACGTTATTACCATAGCCAATCACACCACCCACATTGATTAGTGTGTAGTTGGTTTCAATGGCTACAAACTCCATGACTCCTGTTGTGGTAACTCTAAATAACCGATCGCGACTTGCGCTACCAGAGACACCGCCAATATCATAACGGTAATTTTCATCGGAAGTATTGGTGGATGCGGTTTCAATTTCAACATTTATCCAGGCATAATAGGAGTCATTTGAATAACCACTCAGGCCACCATGTTGACTTTGGGAACCGTTCAATTGGGTTTTAATATTGATGTTTGTAATTTCCGAAAAACTGATGTTTCCAAACAAGCCACCTAAATTATTCGTTCCCCATACACGGTTGAGGTTGGCAGTGACAAATCGAATGGAAGAATCATAAACCAAGCCAATTAATCCGCCTACTGTGCTTTGACCAGATACAAATGTGTTTAGCATATTCACGTTATAAATGGTTGATTCGAAGGCTTTACCTGCTAAACTGCCAACATATTCTTGAGAACGATTTTGATTATTGAGCGCATAAATATTAAAGTTTCTTAAATAAACATGGCGAATGGTGGCTTGGAATAATCCCTCAAACAAACCAAAGTTCGTAAATGATTGATTGAAATCAATGGATTCATAATGTAAATCATTAATAAAAAATCCCGCACCATCTAGGGTTCCAGAAAAGTAATTTTCAAAAGATCCTGTGCCATTAAAGTTAATAGGAGACCAACCTAAATTAATTGGAAAGGTGATGTCGTTAAGTAAGACATATTTTCCATTTTTATCTTGCATGTTCATCAATTCGGCTGCAGTTGAAATACCGATAAAACCTTGATTATCAATTAGATTTTGAGCATAGGTAGAGCTTTCTTCAGGGGTTGAAAATGGAATCGATAGCTGTTCATTATAAAGTTCAATTTCTCTTATAGAAAGCGATAAATCGATATTAGGAAGAGGGATTTCACTCGCCGTTGATCCTGAGGCAGACACGCCAGAATCCGTATCACCAATCCACCAATTTCCATTCAATCCAATATATGGGGTTGATCCATCTTCTCCAGGTTGACCAGGGTTGCCACTAGGTCCTTGGGAACCAATGGCACCTTGACTGCCATCCTCACCTGCAGGGCCTTGAGAGGTTAAGGACAAACTGATAGAAATCAAACCGATTAAAATCGCAAGACCTGATAACATAGTATGAAAATGTTTTTTCATAAAAACTCCTTTTTAACCGTTAAAATTTTACCATAAGTCATGGCCAAACCCTAATCAACGTGACCTTGAATTTAACTTTATTTTTGAATGGGTATCGGCTAAAATGATGAATGTTGCAAGCGTCGTATAATGGTAATACCCGACCTTCCCAAGGTCGTGCCGCGGGTTCGATTCCCGTCGCTTGCTCCAATGTAATAAAAAAATGCGTTGCAATCATACTTTTAATCCTAATCGTTGTAATTAAGGTTGAGATTTGTTAATGTAATAAAGCACTAGTGCAACGTATCGCGGGGTAGAGCAGCCTGGTAGCTCGTCGGGCTCATAACCCGGAGGTCGAAGGTTCAAATCCTTCCCCCGCAACCAAAGACATTTAAAAAGGCATCTTGCCTTTTTTTCTTTTATACCAAAATAAGTCTTTTTATTGTAAATAAAAAGCATAGCTATACTACATCATTAGTAGATATTAACTATCTATTTTTTTTATCGTTATGCATTCATTTTTTATCTTGTTAAAATATTTGATGACAAAAGGGAATCAAATGACAAATTTAAAAAAGAAAATCGGGCAAAGTAGCTTCTTGCTATTGGCTGTTGTTACTACATTAATAGGACAAAACAATCCATTAAAAACGGAGGCATTTTCTACTGACCTCTTTATACGCAGTGTCTCCCATAATGCTTCCTCAGATAATATGCTTGAATTGTTTAATGGAACAGGGGCAACCGTTAATTTATATAACTATTACGTGTCTGCTTTTCATAACGGTTCTTCAACACCAACGAATACCCATCGATTATCCAATGTTAATTTACCCAATGGTCAAGCATTTTTATTAGCCAAAGATAGTTCAACTGGCCCATATACAGCAGCAGAAAGAGCTTACGTCAATGCCTTTCCTTTGAAATTATTACTACCCAATGGTTCTGGTTTTCAAAACGCTCAAGGCGGTAATGATGCTTATGCTCTAAGGAAAGGCTCTTCCTCTGGAACCATCATCGATGTCTTTGGCATGGTTGGCTTTAACCCAATTTCTGAGGTAGGTTGGACTGAATTTAATTCAAACCTTAGGTATGGATTTGTTGCCCCTGACTACACCTTATCCCCAACCAAGCAAGGCGCGACCAATTATCTATCAACGTTGGTCAGAAGACCTGATGTGATTAACCCACAAGTATCTTCCTTAACTTATACTAGGGGAACGGTTAGTGGAACATCTGCAATCTCATTTAAACCTTCCGAATGGGGTGTTTATAATGCTGGAACGCTTGCAGGAAATGTCTATCGCTTTAATCTCTTTGATGATGTGAATGATGTGATTGCGCTCATCAATAATCTTCCAAGTCCTATTACCCAAAATGATGCGGCCGCCGTTGCTGCAGCGCGAACTGCTTATGATGCATTAACGTCAGTGCAAAAAGCCACCGTCACCAACTATGCGGATTTGCAAGCAGATGAAGCGGTGATTGCTGGATTTGCAAAAATCATTGAAGTCATTGATTTAATCAATGCCATTCCAACTTCATTAGCCTTGAGCGATGAAGCAAGTATTGTTGCTGCAAGAACTGCATTTAACGACTTAACAGAAAGCGAACAAGGCCAAGTGACGAATGCAACTGCCTTGGTCGCAGCAGAAACCAAACTCGCCAATCTAAAAGCCGTTCAAACCATCATTGCCCTTATTGCTGCCCTACCTGTTCCCATCACCTTAGCTAATGAAACGGCCATCACCACCATTCGCACCCAATACACTGCCTTAACGCTAGATGAACAAGCCTTGATCACCAACGAAGCAGTTTATTTGAATGCGGAAATTGAACTTGCTCGATTAAAGCAAATTCAAAATGTGGAAGCCTTGATTGCCGCTTTACCAAATCCGATGACCTTAGCGGCAGGGAATGATTTAACCGCTGCTCGTGCTGCATACAATGCTTTATCGACGGCCAATCAATCAGAAGTCGATAATGTGAATGTTTTGATTGCCGCAGAAAATCGCTACTTAGATTTGCAAGCGGCGAAAGCGGTGACCGATGAGATTGCTGATTTACCTGAACCTGTGACCCTTGGTGATCAAGCGGATGTGACCTTAGCCCGTCAAGCGTATAACGCGTTGACCTCGATCCAACAAGCCATGGTGACCAATCGCCCAAAACTTGAATCTGCCGAAGCTTTGATTGCAACCTTACTCGGAGAGGTCGATGCAGTTGAAGCCAAGATTGATGCTTTACCTGCCACGATCACCATCGCCAACCAATTGGCCATTGAACAAGCAAGAACAGCGTTCAATGCTTTAAACGATGCTCAAGAAGACTTAGTGACGAATGAACAAAAACTTCTTGATGCTGAAACAGCTCTGGCGACCATCTTAGGTCGAATTCAATCTGTCATTCAAACCATTCAAGCATTGAGTAGCCCAATCACCTTGGCTGATGATGCCGCGGTTAGCGCTGCTCGAGTTGCCTTTGATGGCTTAAGCCAGGATGAAAAGGCAAAAGTCACCAATAGCAATACCTTGTTGCTAGCCGAAGCGGTGATCTTGGATTTAAAAACACCACGATATGTTGTTTATTATGTTGTGTTCAATCAAATTTTTACAGAAGTCGTTAAATCTGGAACTGGACTTCAATCCATACCCGCTAACCCTGTGCGTTTGGGATTCACCTTTACGGGTTGGGCATTTGAAGGTACCACAACCATCTTAACGTTAGCAACGTTGATTATTACGAGTGCACAACGAATCGTTGCAGTCTTTGCAGTGGATAACCAAGCCACCGATAGCGAACTGATTGTAGATATCGTTGGATTAGACAATATCAATGTCTCTTCGCTTTATCCTAATCGGGATGTGGCGATGCAATTGGTGGTGGAATTATTACCGATTGTCGAAGTACCTCAACCAGACATCGATGACATTGACACGTTACTAGCGACTCAAAGTCGTTATACGTTAGCCAATATGTTTGTCTTGGATTTATCGATTAAAGTCACGTATCAAAACAATGGAGTTCTCACTGAAGAAACCTTACCGGAAATTGATGAAGCCATTGAGATCACCGTCAATATTCCCACCCTGTATCGCCAATACGCAACGTATCAAGTCGTGCGTGTTCACGATTCAGACGCTGAACTTTTATCCACCGATTATGATCCAGCAACAAGCACTTTGACCTTTAGTACCGATAAGTTTTCTACCTATGGCGTTCTCTATAGTAACGCCTTAACTGATGACCTTATTGGCTTAATCAATCAAATCAGTCAACCTACAACCCTTGCAGATTTAAGTCTTGTCCTTTCCATTCGTGATCAGTTTGATGCCTTGACTCCAACCCAACAAGGGATGATCACCAACCTGACGCGTTTAACCTCTGCGGAAGCAACCTTAGCAACCTTAATTCAAGAAATTGAAGATGTTGAAGCGATGATTGCTGCCCTCAGTTTACCAATTACCATCAGTCAACGACAAGCAATTGTTGCCGCGAGAACATCTTATCAAGCGCTATCCACACTTCAAAAAGCAGAAGTGGGAAACCTTCAAGCATTAATTGATGCCGAAGCTGCCTTGCTTGCTCGCCAAAATGAAGTTGATCAATTAATCCTTGATATTCAAGGTTTATCCGTGCCCACTTTGATTGCAGAAGCAAGTGAGATTGCCGACTTACGCGCTGCTTACAATGGCCTGACTGCAGAACAAAAAGGTTTAATTACTAACCTTGCCATTTTGACCAATGCAGAAACTGAATTGGCGACTTTACAAGCAGAAGTGAATGCAGTGATTGCCTTGATTACAGGTTTGAATTCACCGATTCGCTTGGTGGATGAATCGGCTTTGGACACGGCACGTACCGCGTTTGATGCGTTGAATGCGGAACAAAAAAACTTGGTCACAAATGCTGCTTTATTAACGACCAAGGAAGCAAACTATCAAACCTTACTTGATGACATCAATGAGGTCATTGCCTTGATTGCCGCGTTACCTAATCAGATTCAATTAGCCGATGATGCTGATATTGTTGAGGCGCGTGAATTATTTGACCTCTTAACCGTAGAACAAAAGGCAGAGATTACCAATCAAACTAAACTTGTTGATTCAGAAGTTCAACTCGCCGTCATCAAAGCAGACATCAATGCGGTCATTGCCTTGATAAACGCCTTGAATGACCCGATTCGACTTCAAGATGAAACCGCCATCGAAGCAGCCCGTACTGCGTTTGAAGCGTTAAGTGTAGAAGAACAAGAATATGTGACTAACTCCCTTGATCTTGTTGGATCAGAAAATGATTTACAAACACTCCAAGATCAAATCGATGAAGTCATCAGCCTGATTTTAGATTTACCCAATGATATTGATGTCGATGATGAATTAGAGATTACCTCGGTTCGGGATGCTTATGATTCACTCACTGCAGAACAAAAAACATTCATCACCAACGCAAATGAATTAACGTCAGCGGAAACAACTTTAGCAATTAAACTCCAAGAAGTTGCCGACGTCCAAGCCTTGATTGATGACTTATCAGACCCAGTCAACATGTCAGATAAGGGTTTGTTAGATGAAGCTCGGGAAGCCTATGAAGCATTATCAAGCGTCCAACAAGCGCGGGTTAGCAACTTACCAACCCTTGAAGCCCAAGAAGAACATTATGACAATCTTATGGTTGCTTTCGAAGTAACTGAACTGATTGATGCGCTTCCCAATGCAGATGCTGTGGTTTTAGAGGATGAAGCTGCGATTTTCGCTGCTCGCGAAGCCTATGATGCGTTAACACCAGCTCAACAAGCCTTGGTGGATGCAGCCACATTAAATCACTTAATCGCAGATGAAGAAGCTCTCCTTCGCTTGATGTCACCATCGATGTCGTTCTGGTCGATCTTGCCTTTCCATTTAGCGAGCGGTGCAATCGTGATCTTACTCGCCTTCTTAAAGTCTAAGAAAAAGGAAGCTTAATCATGCTCATTATTAAAATTATTCTTATAGTCGTTTGGTTTATCGGTGGTTTAATTTTCTTTGTCTACTTACCTCGCCCTCAACAAGGTAGCAAACCAGTTCGTGAGAAAGTGGTTGTGCAAGTTGAAAAGAAACTAGAACCAACCCCTGTGGTGGTTTCCCAACCAACACCTGCTCCAGTGATTCAAGTGGTTGAACCAACCCCTGAGCCAGTCGTAGTCGTGAAGGCAGTTGAATCCACCCCGTTCGTCAACGAAATCATCGTTGAAGAAAAAGCAGAAGCCGCTGAACCTCAAGAAAAAGAAGAGGAAGTCGATTTTACCAACGTAGAAATCTTTTCAAAAACTCTTAACATCAATCTTAATTTCTATGAAAGTTTAACCCCAGCCCTTCGAGAAGAGTTTGATCGATATTATATCTTCGATCATGAACAACATTTGGTCAAAACCTTGGTGTATATACCCAAAGGAGACAATCAAGCTTTCTTTAAATATGTCTTTAATCATTTATACACGTACCGTAAACTCATCTCTTCTGGATTAATTTCTGTGTTAACGGAAGAACTCATTCGCTTAGCGGAAGGCAATCCAAAGATTCAAACGATTCTTTATGAAATTGCGACAAGAACATCGTACTTCCGACGCAAAGACGTTGCTTACTTATCTTTAGCAGAAGACTATTCAACACGCGATATTCAACTTCATCGCACCGTCTTTAAATCCAGCAACACGTATGTGTATTCCTATACCCGTTTAGCCATCATCCTTGAAAAGAAGAAACGGTTTGCCGATGCCTTAACGTTAGTCGAAGAAGCCTTACGATTAAACTTAACCGATAAAACCGTCAATGGGTATGCTGGTCGACGGGTGAGAATTCTTGACAAACAAAGAAAGGCAAAGTAAACCCAAATGTTAAAACTTATTCGAATCGTTTGGATTCTCTTCTTCCTTGTGATTGTTGCCATCATCATCTTTTTATAAGATCTTGATTGATTTAATGGATTGCATGCTGACTAAGATCAGCATGCTTTTCTTTTTGATGAGTTTAGTGAAGAAAATGACTATAATAAAATGCGTATGCATGACTTATTAATTATTGGTGCCGGACCTGCTGGAATTTATGCTGGCTTTCAAGCTGGTTTACGAGGGGTTAAAGCCATCATCGTGGATTCTTTACCGATGCAAGGTGGGTTATTAACGACCTTTTATCCTGATAAACCTATTTATGATATCCCAGGATTTGCCCATATTCGCGCTGATCATTTCATTGAGGCCCTTATGAAACAATATCGTCCCTTTGCTGCCCAAGCCCCGATTCATTATGGAGATAAAATAATCAGCTTAAAGGCAATCAAGGATGGCTATGAAGCAATCAGTGAAACTGGAAACATCTTTCAAACCAAGTTTGTGATGATTGCCAGTGGTGCCGGATCTTTATCTCCAAGAAAATTAGAATCGATGGATGAACAAGTCTTACCTTTTGTCCATTACAGTATCCAAGATCTAAAACGGTTTGAAAAGAAAAGAGTCGTGGTCCTAGGTGGTGGGGATTCTGCACTTGATTGGGCGAATACGTTATTACCGAATGCCCAATCCGTGACCATCATTCATCGTCGCCTAGAATTTAGAGCATTACAACATTCCATCGATTCCTTTAAGTTAAAAGGAAAGGTGTTAGCACCTTATGACATTGATTTTATTGCCAAACCAAGTGCATTACATATCCATCTTACTGAGATTGAAAAACATACTCAATTAACGGTGGAAGCGGATGAAGTGGTTGTCTGTTATGGTTTTTTAGCCGCGATTAGTACGTATCAATCGTGGGGTCTAGAAGCCAAACAAGAAGGCATTGTGGTCAATTCAAAAATGGAAACGAATTTAGGCAATGTCTTTGCGGTTGGCAATGCCTCCACCTATGAAGGTAAATCAAAAAATATTGCCACGGCGTTTGGCGAAGTTGCTGCGGTGATGGAAATGATGAACCTAAGATTGTTCCCAGGTAAAAAACACGTCTACTCGTCTTTTTTAAAACGTTAACGTAACACAATCGTCGTAAAGTCTTTTGGCCCAACTGTATGGGTTTGGGTTTGTTGACCGACCACAAAGGTGACGGTTTGCGAAGTGTTGCTACTGTTATACACCAAGGCAACGCGTTGGTTCGAAGCATTGAAGTAAATACTACTACTGACAGAAGCATGGATGCGCATGAAGGCATCATCGACTTTGTATTGATAACCTTGCATCGCTTGGATCATGTAATAGGCCATGGACAATTCAGCTGGGTATTCATCACCTAAAATTTTGGCATCATCAAATAAAGAAAGCGCAGCGCTTGGATTCACCAACGCTTGCACTGGCCACATGTAGGCATACCAGCGGTCAACCGCCCCACGTTTCGCGTTTAAGTATTTATTGTAAATGGCGGTGAATCTCGTTTTCTTTGCTTGACCTAAGATGTAACTTGATAAGTATTCGCCTGTAGGAATCCATTGAATCCCATAAATAAAGGTTGGGTTAGCACCAAACCAGGTCGCATAGTCATATTTGCCACCCCAGACAATCCCAGCGACACCGGCATATTCACGATACTTTTGTGACCAGATATCTTGATCAAAATCAAACCAATATTGTTGGGCAGCATACACTTCATGGGTATACCCATAAATGGCCGCATCCATCATCGCTTGGTTATTTTCTAATTGAGCAATGTGATACGCGGCAACCCAACTATTGATGGCTTCGCCGGTCGACTCTAAGTTATTACCTTCGGCAAAACTACCAAAGCCATGCGCCCACGAGTGACCCGCGTATCGATCAAAGCTACGCATCACGGGGAACCGTAAATCATTACGGTCGTGGTTCATATAATCTTTCATGAGCAATAAAATCATTTCGCGATATTGTTGATAAAAACCAGGATCCATTCTTCCGACGATGGCCGAGGCAAAAATTAAATAGCCATGGGTAAAACTATGATCAGAGATTTCACTCGCGGTGTTGAATTCATTGTCGGAGTAATACGTTGTCCCCCAGCGATCGTTGTAATAAAGATGGCGTTCATCTTCAGAAGAGGAGAAGGTAAACCAATCCACCAGGTGTTGTTGTAGCTTCAACAAGAAGGTAGACTTCAAGGTTTCATTGCCAAGTTGGTCGGCGATGAGTAACCCTTGCGATAAGGGATACGTGGCTTTGGAATTCCAGTAT
>Ga0247843_1001409_pt1 | contig 49058 bp, 49 predicted proteins | sample LaCruzMarch2017__FD_192420 | JGI IMG/M metagenome (GOLD analysis project Ga0247843, IMG submission 192420) | Freshwater microbial communities from meromictic Lake La Cruz, Castile-La Mancha, Spain - LaCruzMarch2017_8m | ecosystem: Environmental > Aquatic > Freshwater > Lake | place: Spain...
TGGGAGCGCACTGCCCGCATCACGCGCAACCTCACCATTGCCGCTGTCGAGCAAGGGTATGCCAATGCCGTTGAGGCACTGGGTGCAAGTACTTGGCGGATTTACTTTCGCCACATCTTACCCAACATCGCCAGCACCTTAATCGTCAGCATGACCCTGACCTTTCCAGAAGTGATTTTGCTCGAGTCAGGATTGTCTTTTTTAGGTCTGGGTGTCCAAGCGCCACTCACCAGTCTGGGCAACATGGTGGGCTATGGACGCGAGTACCTGCAATCCGCTCCCTGGATCCTGCTGGCGCCTGCCACGATCATCGTTCTCACCACACTTTCAATTTCCTTGGTTGGCGATTGGGTCCGCGACAAGCTCGACCCGACGCTGCAATAATCACTTTTTTGGAATCAGACTCATGACACGCGCTAAAAAGAATGTGTTGATGATTGTAGTTGACCAGTGGCGAGGCGATACCCTCGGCAAGCTCGATCACCCAGTCGTTAAAACCCCCAATATCGACGCGCTCGCCAACGAAGGCGTGACGTTTGCCAAGCACTACACCCAAGCCGTACCCTGCGGCCCAGGTCGCGCCTCGATGCTGACCGGTCTCTATATGATGACGCATCGCGCGGTACAAAACACCATTCCCTTAGATGCGCGTCACACCAATATCGCCAAAGAAGTTCGCAAAGCCGGTTACGAGCCTGCCCTCGTCGGCTACACCACCACGACACCCGACCCCCGCGAAACCGCGCATCAGGATCCGCGCTTTAAAGTGCTCGGTGCCGACATGGAAGGCTGGAAGCCAATGGGTTCGTGGGGTCTCAAAATGGAAGCCTACTTTGCCTGGGTCAAAGCGAAAGGGTTCACCGTTCCCAAGATTCCCACCAACATCTGGCTCCCAAAAGGTCAAAACGAGGATGATATCGGTGCCACAGCGAAGCCCAGCTCGATCCCATCTCACCTCTCTGACACCTCCTTCTTTACCGACCGTGCACTCGAATACCTCAAAGGTACAGAAAATAAACCCTGGTTTCTACACTTGGGCTACTACCGTCCGCATCCGCCTTTTATTGCCCCCGAGCCTTATAACGCGATGTACAAACCTGAAGACTGCCCTGCTCCGATTCGTGCAGAATCAGTGGATGCTGAAGCCTCACAACATCCATTTTTAGAGTTTTATCTCAAATCGATTGAGCGTAAAAAGTTTTTCGAACACGGTCAGGGTATGGCTGCTGATATGTCCGAACAGGAAGTCTTGCAAATGCGCGCCACCTACTACGGCTTGATGTCCGAGGTCGACGATCACGTCGGTCGTGTCTGTGACTACCTCAAACAATCCGGCCAATGGGACAACACCTTAATCATCCTGACAAGCGACCATGGGGAACAGTTGGGCGACCATCATCTACTGGGCAAGCTCGGCTATTTTGACCAAAGCTTTCATATCCCCATGATCGTACGCGACCCCAGCGAAGCGGCTCATCTCACCCGGGGCAAGATCGTGCGTCAATTCACCGAAACCGTCGACACCATGCCCACCATCCTAGAATGGATGGGACTGCCCGTGCCACGGACCTGTGATGGAGAATCACTGCTACCCTTTGTCCACCTTAACGAAACACCGACAGACTGGCGCACTGAGGTGCACTACGAATTCGACTTTAGAAATATTTTCTACTCGAAACCCGAGGACTATCTCGGCCTGAAGATGGATGAATGCTCATTGTCCGTAATCCAGAACGATCGTTACAAATACGTACACTTTGCGGCCTTGCCACCCTTGTTCTTTGATCTGGAAAATGATCCTGGACAGCTACGTAACCTCGCCCATGATCCTGCCTATGCAAGACAGATGTTGGATATGGCTCAAAGAATGCTGAATTGGCGCCTCAAGCATGCGGACCGTACTCTCACTGGTTACGCTGCCACACCTGAAGGATTGGTGTCAAGACTATGAAACATCTCGCTCCGCTTTTATTATCAAAAGAAGCCATCGTGTTTGATCTCGATGGCACACTCCTGCACACCGAGCCAGATATTCGTATGGCGATCAATGCTGCGTTGGCGGAATGCAGACACAAAAAAATTGATCCAAATATCGAGCTCCCTAATCTACATGGACCCTCTCGTGAATTGATTGGCAGTGCTGTTGCTCTGGTCGATTTTCCTGAAGAAAGTTTAGGCGTATTAATTACGGCCTATCAACGTCACTACAAACAACAAGCTCATGCCCATTCATACCTCTACCCTGGTGTGAGGGAGTTTCTAGAGCAGCTACGCGATCGTCATTTTAAACTTGGGGTTTGCACCAATAAAATTGAAGCTAATGCGAGACACGCACTTCAAAAGACAGACATTATCGATTTTTTTCAAGTGATCACGGGCTCGGACACGACTGCTTTTTCAAAACCACATCCTTTGCCCTTAGCGCATACGCTCAAAGAACTAGATGTCGCTCACGAAAATGCCGTCATGGTTGGGGACACACATGTCGATGCTCGCTGTGCGGCGCTTTGCAACGTAGACTTTATCTTGCATCAGAATGGCTATGGCAGACCCCACGAAGCCGAGATTCGGATCGCGGGGGAATTCAAAACCTACGGCGGTGTATTCGTTGAGTGATTGATTTTCTTCCGTATCAAAAATGGCAAGCTCAGTCGATCAGCTTGCCATTTTCACGAAAAGGGTACGGACCATCATAAGGACCCACAAAGGCAAGGTGTGTGACTAAACCTTCTGGAGGCGACCAGCCAAACACTCGATAAGCGGGTGGTTCTAACATCCAAGTCGACGCAGCATCTTCGGTCAGATTCAGAGTCACTTGATGCGCCGGCGAAGGCGTCGTACTGGCAATCGTTCCAGCAAAACGAACATCAATCGCGCGGTGTAAATGACCGCATATGACACGTTCAATATTAAGATGCCGACTCATGATTTCTTTAAGTCGTGGCACACCACCCTGCATGCCGATCTTATCCATATGACCAATCATGGTTGTAAAAGGCGGATGATGCATTGCCACGACGACGGGTTTGCCACTATTTTTTGCGAGCTTATGCTCTAGCCACTCTAGCCGCTCATCACACAGCATTCCCCCACTCTCGCCCGGAATGCATGTATCCAGCGTGAGCAACGTCAAAGGTCCGATTTCCACCTCATACTGAATAAAACCCGACTGTCCGAGGTATGTATGCTCAGGAAATGCCGCACGCAACCCCTGGCGGCAATCATGGTTACCAGGCATCAAATACACAGGAATATCAAGTGGAGCAATCAACTCCGCCAGATGTTGATACTCCAACTCACGACCAAAATCCGTCAAATCTCCGGTCATCACGACCGCCAAGGGTTTTTGCTTTAAAACCATCACAGACTGAACGGCATGACGCAAGTAAGGGGCAGTGTCTAACTTGCCATAGGCTAAGCGGCCCGGCTCACGAATATGGGTATCGGATAACTGAACAAAAGAAATAGTCATACTTAAGACTCCTTGGCACGTATAAAAGAAGCAGGCGAAAATGCAACGGATACTGCGTCGCCCTGTTTAAAAAGTGCATCACGTGATACATCAACAACGAGCGGATCCTGACTCTCTATGCGCACGCGAAGCTGTATGCGATCACCCCGAAAACTGCGCTGCGTAATCACACCCCTAGCGTGATCTGGCTGCGGATAGTCAATCGAAATATCCTCGGGACGTACGAGTAGCTCTTGACCAAGATGAGTCGGCACACGAAAAATCTTTGCGCCAAGAACAAGCACACCATCTTGGGTATGCGAAAGGTCTCGGCGCAAAATATTGACTCGCCCTAAAAAATTCGCCACAAAGGTATGTTTTGGCTGTCGATAGAGTGACTCAGGGTCACCTACCTGAATGATTTCTCCTGCTCGCATCACGGCCATACGATCTGCGATAGCCATGGCTTCTTGTTGATCATGCGTGACATACACCGCAGTCATACCTAAACGACGCAGTAACTCAGCCAACTCATCGCGCAACACTTCTTTTAATTTGGTATCGAGCGCAGTGAGAGGTTCATCCAACAACAGGACTCTTGGACCCGCTGCGACGGCACGCGCGAGTGCGACTCTTTGCTTTTGTCCACCTGAGAGCTCAGCGGGACGCTTGTGTTCGAGACCACCTAGCCTCACCAAATCAATCAGCTCGCCGACTTTTTTTTGTCTTATGGTTGCGTCGACACCCCGCACTTTCAAACCATATTCAATATTACGTTGCACAGTCATGTGCGGAAATAAAGCATAGTGTTGAAACACCATCCCCACCCGACGCTGCTCGATGGGACGCGCCGTCACATCCTGATCCCCAAACAAGATCTGGCCGCCAGCATCTGTCATTTCCAGTCCGGCCAAAATACGCAGCAAGGTCGTTTTGCCGCAACCTGACGGCCCGAGGAGAGTCATAATCTCGCCAGGCGAAATTTCAAGACTCGTTGGTTTAAGACCTTGCGTACCATCAGAATAAGTCTTGGCGCATGCCACCGCAGTGAGTGCGATTTGTTCAAGTTCCATAGCGTTTTTGCGTAAGAGTAGCGGCAAGGTTCAGAAGCCACAAGAGCGGTAAGACCACGATAAAAAACATCAAGGTGTAGGCAGAACCAATTTCAATACGCATTGAGGCGTAACTGTCAGCCAGACCAACGGGTAGCGTACGGGTGAGCGGTGTATGTAATAACCAGGTCAAATTAAACTCGCCGATGGAAAGCGTGAAAACCATCAGGCTACCCGCGACAATAGAAGGCAGCACCACAGGTACCAGCACAGTCAAGAAACGCGTGATAAAACCTGCTCCCAAAGATCTGGCCGCCTCTTCTATTGAAGCGATCTCTGCGCGTTGAAAGGCCGCACTCACCGTACGCACCATAAACGGTAAGGTAAACACCATGTGACCGACTAAAATAAATGCATAACTTTGTCGAAAGTCGCGCCACTCTCCATAGGTTAGGATCAGGGCCAAACCCGTCGCCAAACCCGGCACTGCGACTGGCAGGGTCAGCATTTCCTCAAAGCTTCTTGCCCACCGTCCACGTGCTCGCGCTAAAGCATAGGCACAAGGCACGCCGATCAAGGCATTCCCAATCACACAACTCGTCGCAATCAGGATCGAGGCCGTCACCGTGGATCCATACTGACCAAAGACATGTGCGACCCAGTCTAGCGTCAATCCACCTGAGAGGCCACGACTGTATTGCTGAAGAAATGCCGCAGTGATCGAAATCAACATCGGACTGATCATAAAAATCAGCACAATCATCGTCAGTGTCACCAAAATGGGCGAGCGGGTCTTCATGGCAGTAGTCCGTACTTATTCATAGCGCGACTCGCCCGCCCGTCCAACGCCCCATCAAAAACAATGACAACCATGTCAACAAACCAAGTGACAAAGATAGTGAAGCTGCCAAGGGAAAGTTCGCGTAATTGGTAAATTCGTTATAGATGGTGATGGGCAAAACTTCAAACTTGCTGGCAAGCGTAAATGCCGTACCAAAGGCTCCCATTGAGGTCGCAAAGACAATCGCCGCACAAGCAGCAGTCGTGGGTAATAATTGTGGTAACCAGGCGTCCCACAGCACTTGAAAACGATTCGCACCCAACGAACGGGCGGCCTCTTCGATGGAACGATCCATGCTTTGCGCAGCGGCGGTGTAGCTCGCAATCACTCTTGGCAAAGAGAAGTACAAATATGCCAAAAATAGACCGGTCAAACCGTAGGCGAACGTCACACGTCCAAGGCCGAGACCCTCAAATAAATCTGCGACTGCACCCTGACGACCACCCAGCAAAATAATAAAAAAACCCACCACCACCCCAGGAAAGGACAGCGGCAACGTCAACAGTGAGAGTAGAAATCGTCTGCCCATGACTGTGGGTTTCGCAAGATACAACCCAACAGCCAGCCCCAATACAAGCGTGGCAGCAGTCACGACCAAAGACAAAAGAAGGGTATTCATCAGGCTGGTTGCATAACGCGCATCCGTCAGAATCGCGAAGTATGTTTCCCAGCCTTTAGCTGCCGGCAACGCGATCAATTGCGTGACCGGCAACAACCAAAAGGCAAAGAAAAATATCGCAACGGGGGTCAGACACGCGGTAAGTACACGCTGCGTGACTGAGCCCGTCATCATGCTTAACGTACTTGCTTCAAATACGCATCAGAAAATGCTTTCTGAACACTCGCCATTTTGGCGTAATCTACTGCCAACGCACGTTTGTACTCGGCCTCAGGCAAAAATCTCGACTGTGCCTCTGCTGACATGGCCGAAGGACGCACTGGACGCAAGAATGCATTGGCCCATAACGCTTGACCTGCATCGGACAGCACGAAATCTAATACCTTTTTGCCATTTTCAGCATTCGGCCCTTTGTTGACCAAACTCATGACATAAGGAACGACCACAGTACCTTCGGAGGGGATGACAAACTCAATATTTGCCTTGTCTTTGTACTTGGCACGGTAAGCATTGAAATCGTAGTCCAGCAAAATTGCAATTTCACCTGACAAGACACGCGCATAAGATGTTTGCTTCGGCACAATAGGTTCGTTCTTTTGAAGCGCTTTAAAGTATTCAATCGCAGGTCCGAAATTGTCTAAATTTCCACCCCTAGCCTGATTAATAGCTACCGCACCCACATAACCTACAAAAGCAGAAGCTGGATCCAAATAGCCAATCAAACCTTTGTATTCAGGCTTGAGCAAATCCGCCCAAGACTTTGGTACAGGTTTGCCTTTTAGCGCGTCTTTGTTCACCATGAAACCGAGCGTACCTGAATGGATGGTGAACCATTGGCCTGCAGGGTCCTTAAGGCCCTCAGGAATCTGTTCCCAACCTGCAGGACGATATCCCGTCACGACACCATCTTTGGCCGCCTGAATGCCAAACGTCACCCCCAGGTAAGTCACATCTGCGACTGGACTACTTCTTTCAGCAATCAACTGAGAAAGTGACTGACCAGAATTTTTGTTATCAGGAGGAACCGTAATCCCTGTTTTCTCTTTGATTGCTTTGAGCTGTGTACCCCAATCCGCCCACTCAGGTGGACAGTTATAGCAAATCGCAGTTTGGGCTGTGGCCACGCTGCTTGAAAGACCCATTGCCGCGAATGCGACAGCAGCCAAAACATGACGTAGCGTTGAAACTCGTTTTCTATGCATTGATATTCCCCGTCGGTTGGTAAAAAATCAGTATTTAAAACTGAGGGCTTTAGGCGAAAAACTCAATCTATGCGGACTTTAGCGCGCTGAATGACCTCAGCCCAACGCGTCCTCTCGGCCGCGATAAGCGCCACAAATTCAACACTTGAACTGGTGCGTGCTTCAGCGCCGCTTTTAACAAATGACTCTTGTAGCTTTCGATCAATGAGTGCGTGCGCAGTCGCTTTTTCTAAAAACTGTATCGTGGACGATGGTGTGCCTTTAGGGGCCATCAATCCATACCAAGACTCCACCACAAAATCCTTAATCCCCCCTTGAGCCATGGTGGGCACCTCAGGTAAGAGGGTGCTTCGCTCACTGCTTGTAATGGCAAGGGCATTGAGCTTACCGGCTTGCACGTGAGTCAGTGCAAGCGGCATATTGACAAACGCAAAGTCAATTTGGCCACTCAACAAATCAGTGACTGCTTGTGTGGCGCTTTTATAGGGAATATGCATGGCTTGAATGTCGCCCTGCATTTTCAGCAGTTCACCCGAAAGGTGATTAGATGTCCCATTACCAAAAGAGGCATAGGATAGGTTGACGTTCGTGCGTTTCGCGACCTCGATCAACTCTTGCAAGCTTTTAACTTGAAGCTTAGGCCCAACCACAAGCAAGTTAGGCACGGCGGCAATCAGTGAGATGGGGATAAAGTCTTCTTTGGCATCAAAAGGTAAAGAAGGAAATAAAACTGGATTGATCGCATGCGTACCAGTTGTCGCAACTAGAAGCGTATATCCGTCTGGTTTGGACTTTGCGACAGCATCCGAGCCAATATTGCCGCCCGCACCTACGCGATTTTCAACAATAAAACTCTGCTTGAGGTCATTACTTAATTTATCGGCTAAGACACGCGTCAGAATATCGACGCCACCACCTGCCGCAAAGGGCACGACCAGCTTGACCGTCCGGTCCGGATAGTCTTGGCCGAGGGCTAAATTAGAGATAAATAAACTACTGAGCGTGACGAAAAGATATTTCGAACACAAAGCCACTAATCGCAACATCACACCACCTCATCTTAGTAATGAGGTCATGGTAAGTCTTAAGCATGACAAAATTGTGCAACTTTGATGGCAGTTTTATGACAAGCGAAAAGTCACCCTAGACATGACATTGTAAAAATGCATATTCGCATGCCTAGGCTGATGAATGCTTACTTTTTAGGACGACCCGCACGAAGCTTAGTCAGCGTAGCGCGTGCTTTATCCAACTGAGTGACGCTAAAGTTTTTCAGCATACTGACACCGATACGGAGCAAGTCGCTCTTTTTGAGCTCGACTCCGGCTTTCAGCGCTGCTTTTTTAATGTCTTGTAACACTTGGTATTCGTGACCAGGCATCGTAAAGCTATCACGCACCAACTTAACCTTTTTGGGTTTTTGCGCAGGCGCGACCTCAACAGCCTCGACTTTAGGCTTTTTAGTAGCAGGCTTTTTGGATGCAGCTTTTGTGGCAGGTGCTTTCTTAGCGGCTGCTTGCTTAACGACAGGCTTTTTGGATGCAGCTTTCTTAGCAGGTGCTTTCTTAGCAGGTGCTTTTTTAGCAACGGCTTTCTTGGCAACTGCTTTTTTGGCAGTCGCCTTCTTAGCGACTGGTTTCTTGGCCACGGCTTTTTTTGCTGCAGCTTTCTTGGCTGGCACCTTCACAGCGGCGACTTCCTGTTCCACGACCGGCTGGGCAGGCACAGGCAGCGCAATTACTGAGTCTTTGACGTCATTTTCCATTTCTGAACCAACCTTGAGTGAGTAAAAGTTTCATTAATTTATATCATTTATATCGTTTATGCAATTAATTTACAACATTACTTAATTAATTTTTTCTATTTGCGATTTAAGCGTCACAAATATGTCGCCAAAGCATCATTGGACTGTCATTTTCTAACACCATAATTCGTTTGTTATCTACTCTACATGGGTGCGCGTACTTCACTGAGGTACGCACCAAATAAGCATGAGTTCAGAGAATTTTTTAAAAAATCTACATTCAAGTGCTGAAGTTTCCGTTCCTGCGATTCAAACAAAGGTGCTTGAAGTCACCTATCCAAACGGCCACAAAGCGCTTCACAGCACTACCCTAACCATCACCCAAGGTACCTTTGTTGTGTTGCTTGGTACCTCAGGCGCGGGAAAATCCACTCTCCTTCGCTCACTCAATGGACTAGTTCAACCCTCGGCAGGCTCAGTTCAGATCGAAGGTCTAGGAGACTTAGCCAACGTAGCAGTGCTCAAACAACACCGTCGCCAAACCGGTATGGTATTTCAACAACATCATTTAATCGGGCGTCTCAGCGTACTCAACAACGTCTTAATGGGTCGCTTGGGTTATCACGCCGGCTGGCGCATGTTTACACCGTGCTCTCGCGCTGAAAAAGTACAAGCACTTGCTGTCATTGATCGCGTCGGCTTGCTTGATCGCGCACTCACCCGAGCCGATCAACTCTCGGGTGGTCAGCAACAACGGGTTGGCATGGCGCGTGCCCTGATCCAGCAACCCAAGATATTGCTCGCAGACGAACCCGTCGCGAGTCTCGATCCCAATACCTCCGTGCGTTTGCTTCAATCGATGCACGATATTTGTAAATCCGATGGTCTAACCGCAGTGGTGAGCTTACATCAAGTGGAGCTGGCTAGGCAATTTGCAGATCGCATCATCGGACTAAAAGATGGCTCAGTGGTCTTTGATGGATCAGCGGAACTGCTGACCTCCGAAAGCGCCCAAGCGCTCTATCTTCATCCTAGTCAATTTTCTTCACAAATCGATTCTGCTACAGACCTGAGTACTACATTTCAAGAATTATCGTTAAACGGAGTTTAATCATGAATCGTCGTTCCTTTTTATCTGCAGGTGTCGTCCTGATGTGCATGATGGCAAATCAAGCTTACGCACAGGGACGTGATCCCGCGACCTTACGTGTGGCACTGCTGCCAGACGAAAACGCTGCCACACTGATACAGAACGCGCAGCCTCTCAAAGCCTATCTTGAGCGTACACTCAACAAAAAGATTGAGCTTATTGTGACGACCGACTACTCGTCCATGATTGAAGCCATGCGCTTTGGTCGTATCGAAGTCGCTTACTTTGGCCCTTTTTCCTATGTCTTAGCGAAATCCCGTGCTCCCGCCATTGAGCCCTTTGCCGTTGGCGTCGAACGTGGTGCCCCAACTTACAACTCCGTGTTAATTGCCAATGCTTCAGGCGATATCAAGACCCTTGCAGACATTAAAGGCAAACCCTTCGCCTTTGGAGACCAAGCATCCACCTCCAGCCACCTCGCGCCCCGCGCCTTTTTACTCAAAACTGCTCAGCTTGATGGCGACAAAGACTACAAACCTGTTTTTCTAGGTACGCATGATGCAGTGGCTCGTGCCGTTCAGGCTGGTCAAGTCCCTGCTGGTGCTCTTTCCAAGCCAATTTTGGACTCACTCATTGCCAAGAAAATTATCGATCCATCAAAAATTGTACAAATAGGTCTGTCTGATCCGATTCCAAATTACCCCATCGTGATGCAAGGCAACCTTGCACCCGCACTTAAAGAGTCTGTGCGTGGCGCCTTCCTAAATATGAACGACAAAGAAGTGCTGAAGTCCTTTCGTGTAGAGGGTTTTGTCGCCACGGATGACAAATCCTATGACGTCTTGCGTGACACAGCTACCGTTCTGAAACTAGACTTAGGCAAGATGAAGTAATGCAAACAGTTCAGTCCACGCAGGTTTCTTCAAACACTTCACACGCTTCACAGTACGCGACGATTTTGAGCGAGGCGCAAGCCTCGGCTCAACGTCAAAAACGTATCTTGCTCGGGATCATCACACTCTGTATCTTTGCATTATGGATCACAGGATTTTTTGATCCCACGCGTTTTATTGAAGGTGGCCCCGCCATTGCACAGCTTGCCTCTGAAATGGTTCCACCTGACTTCACACGTTGGCGTCACTGGCTCAAGCCTCTCGTTGATACCTTGGCAATGTCAATTGCCGGAACTGCCCTTGCAGTCTTACTTTCACTACCCTTAGCCTTACTCGCGGCACCCAACACCACACCCTCTCCTCTTCTGGCTAGACTTGTGCGCGTCATACTTGCCGCGATGCGTTCTGTACCTGAAATTATTTTGGGAATTTTGTTTGTAGCAGCAGTAGGGTTTGGCGCACTACCTGGTGTGTTAGCGCTAGCGCTCCACTCAGTTGGTATGGTCGGAAAGTTTTATGCCGAAGCGATTGAACACGTTGATCCAAAACCCCTCGAAGCCGCGCGTGCTGCAGGTGGCAATGGTTTTCAGGTGATTACCCATGCCGTGTTGCCACAGGTTCTTCCACAACTGACTGATATCACCATTTATCGCTGGGAATACCACTTCCGTGCCTCCGCCGTGTTGGGGATTGTGGGTGCAGGTGGTATTGGTTTTGAATTAATGGCGGCCTTACGTCTTATTAAATATGACGAAGTCTCTGCAATTTTGCTCACCATACTTGCCTGTGTTGTGGTAGTGGATGGCATCGGTGGCGCCCTTCGCAAGTCGCTCAAATAATTTTCGGAATCAAGTCCAAGATGATATCTAATAAAATAGTTGTTACAAACCGCATTCACGCCGAAGTTCGCAATCGCCTTGAAAAAGTCGGTCATGTTATCGTCAATCCATCTCTAGAACCCTGGTCGCAACAAACACTCACCGAGCATCTAAAAGATGCCACGGCCATGATGGGATTTATGACAGACTGTGTCGATGAAATCCTTTTACAACAGGCAACTCAACTCAAAATCGTTGCCTGCGCACTCAAAGGTTTTGATAACTACGATATCGCTGCTTGTACAGCACGCAATATATGGGTCAGTATTGTGCCGGACCTCCTTACCGAGCCCACTGCCGAGCTTGCGGTCGGTCTGGCGATCGCTCTGGGTCGTTTTGTGCGCCAAGGTGATCAACTCATGCGCACCACTAGCTTTAAAGGTTGGCGTGCGCAGTTGTTTGGTACGGGTCTGCACAACTCAGTTGTCGCTGTCTTGGGCTTAGGCATGGTCGGTCAAGCTATTGCAAAACGTCTTTCAGGTTTTGGATGCAAACTTTTGCTAGGTGTCGATCCGGTAAATACTATGGCCGGGGTGACCTCCTGCAACCTCGAGGAAGCCCTTACTACTGCAGATTATGTCTTTGTCGCGATTCCACTGAATGACAGCTCAATCGATATCCTGAATCATGAGCAACTTGTGTATTGCAAGCCAGGGCAACTCATGATTAATGTTGGTCGTGGTTCAGTCGTCAATGAACCAGCTATTGCCGATGCGCTCGAACAGGGTCGCCTAGCAGGCTATGCAGCAGATGTGTTTGCTTGCGAAGACTGGGGTCTACATAATCGTCCCCACGAGATCGAGCCCAGACTTTTGGCACATCCCAATACGGTCTTTACACCGCACTTAGGCTCGGCTGTCAGCGCGGTTAGGATCGCAATTGAGCATCGCGCAGCAGACAACATTATTGCTGTGTTGAGTGGTGAGGTGCCACCTGATGCGATGAATCAAGTGACATCCAATGTCGACCAATCTCAGTACGCGTCGCAATCCATATACGTGGATCACTTTTAATAAAATGCAAAATGTCACGCAGCGCGTTGATCCGCCCAGGACGACCGACAATCCTTAAGTGCAAACCAATGGTCAGCATAGATTTAGATTGCCAACGCTCACCCTCCTCCAGCAATCTTTGAACCGTCTCAATGACATAGTTTGAAAAGTCCTTGGTCTGTACAAACGCAGGGGATTCTCCAAAAAAACGCATGTCATTGGTATCAAACTGGTAGGGCAATACAAGCGTTCGCCCCTGCTCACCCGCAACCCAATACGGTAACTCGTCGTTATACGCATCGCTGTCGTAAAACAGGCCGAGCTTAGCTGCGAGTGCGCGTGTATGTAAGGTCGGTGTGGATTTGCAATGCCAACCTGTGGGGCGCTGCCCAGTCGCAGCCTCGATGGCATCGAGGGTACGGCGCATCATCGCCTCTTCTTGCGCAAGTGACATGCCCGCAGGAGATTGCCACAACCAGCCATGGGCGCACAGGTCATGTCCACGGCCCACTGCATCTTTTAGTAGCTCCGGCGTGCGCTCTGCGGCACGACCACACGCGTTCAAGGTGACCTTGACACCTGCCTCATCGAGTTCGCGCATCACGCGCCAATAACCTAGACGCGAACCAAACTCAAAATGCGACTCGCGACACAGGTCAGGTTGCGACACGACTTTGCTCGTGACTTCGTGCATCGGTTCATTCGAAGGGTCGCCATCTGCAAGACTGAGCTCGGCACCCTCTTCGATATTCACCACGAGATTGATCGCGACACTTGCACCGCCTGGCCACTTTGGATCAGGGCGCTGATCTCGGTAACCATATAAGTCTCTGCGATCCATCTCAAGCTCCCAATGTAGTTGACTGACATACGTGTGTCCTGTTTGCATCGACACCGTTAAGGATATGACCTTTGGAGGTACACCTACCGCAGCAGAATATCCATTAAATTTGATTCATTCTTCGGAGAAAATTTTCGCGAGATCGACCTCGGAGTCAGCGGGTTCAAGGTTGAGGCTGCCCTCGATATGGTTTAGGTGTTCGAGCATCAGACGCTGCCCACCTTCGATGTCACGTTTCGCGATCGCATCAACAATCAGACTGTGCTCATCCGCCAGACAACTCGAGGCAGTCGGTGCGTCATACAAAATAATAATCAGACACGTCAAGGTCGAGAGCTCACGCATCGTCCGCGCCAAGGCTTGATTACCGGCAAGCTCAGCCATCAGCGTATGAAACTCACCCGACAGACGAACGATCTGCCTTTTATCCTCGCGTCGACGGGCCTCAAGCTCGAGTGCGCAGTGCTGCCGCAAACGCTCGATCCGCTCTGGAGTCAGATTTTCAATCAGACGCCGCACCAGCTCGGGCTCGATCAGGCGCCTTGCTTCAAACACATGTAAGGCCTGCTCAATCGTAGGTCGCGCCACATAGGCACCGCGCTGAGGGTACAGATCCACAACCTGCTCATGCGCGAGACGGGCCAAGACCTCGCGCACGCGCGCACGGCTGACTTTAAAGATTTCGGCAAGCCGTTCTTCGACGAGCTTTGTACCGGGATGCAGTCGATGCTCCAAGATGGCGACGTAAATCTTTTCATACATTTCGTCTTGCGTGTTTTCACGCTTTAACCGAGCAGAAACCTTTGACTGCATCTAAATCCCTTTCGTTTTTATTAAAAATGGACCTCTAGGCCCAACTAAACACCTTGCCCCAACCCTTGATTTCAGAGGGATCAACGCCCACCTTGCGCAAAGCCCCCCATACGGTTGTACTCACCGTATCAAGTAGCACTATCGGACTCTTCTGTTCAAAACGGTCAGCAAGCTGCGCCGCGCGTAAATTCGTACAGTAGGTCACAATGGCCTCAGGTTGAGCTTGACTCACTGTCTGTAAATCTTTCTCAATTGTGTCAGGCTCAACTAGCGCGAAATCATAATTCACCGAAATATCATGATGGACTTCACCCACAACCTCAATATTGGCCGAGGCATATTGTCTAACAATTTTCTGCTGAACGTCCTCTGTATAAGGGCTCACAATCCCTAAGCGCTTGATCTGCTTGAGCGCCAGCAGTTCATTTAATGCCAATATGGCTGTCGATGCGGGTATACCCGTACGTGCCGTAATCCTCTCGCATAGCGAGATATCTTTTTCAAAGCCCATCCAGCCCGCCGAGGTGCCGCTCCAGGTAATCACATCGGGTTTGGCATCCGCCAACATCTCGGCTGCCGCAAGGATATTGCTGTCATCAAACTGGCCAAGCGCTTGATCTGAAAGAGAAATATTGGTCACACGAAAGCGTGAAAAGTGGGCATGCACATTGGGCAATCCACTCAATATGGCATTCGTAAGAGGCTCAAGCGCGGTATTGGATGAGGGTGTGAGTACACCGATTCGAATCACCTTTTGCATACCTGTCCTTTTTTTGCTGTTGACTTTATTGTCTACGTTATTGTAAACATTATGTCGGTACCAATATATAAATAAAGATAAATGCTGGCACGTGTTTTGCTAGGAATCACATAAGCAAGTGATGTGCCAGAAGAGACAACGACGATCCTGCTATACGAGGAATGTATGACAAAGCACCACGGTGTGATGTATGCACTAATGTTGACAATATACCGCCCCACTTTGGGGCAATTTGCACAGAACGCCATGAATTTGGAGCATGTTTGACATGAGTAACACCCTCGACTTAGTCATTAAGAACGCAAAAGTCGCTACGGCCTCCGATGTGTTTATGGCCGACATCGGCATCAAGGATGGCACGATTGTCATGTTGGGTAGTCATTTACCCGATGCACACAAAACGATTGATGCAGCCGGTCGCGTGGTCACCCCGGGCGGTGTGGATGCGCACTGCCATCTGGATCAACCCATGCCAGCCCCCATGAAAATGGTCGATAACTTTGAGACCGGCACACGTTCTGCCGCTTGTGGTGGCACCACGACCGTCATTCCTTTTGCCGCTCAGGCAAAAGGTCAGTCCCTGCGCGATGCTGTCAATGATTATCACCAGCGCTCGGATGGTCTTGCACATGTGGATTACACCTTTCACTTAATTGTGAGCGACCCAACGCCCACCGTTCTCAACGAAGAGTTACCCGCACTGATTGCCGAGGGTTATACGTCCTTCAAGATCTACATGACCTATGACGATCTCAAACTCAATGACGGGCAGATCCTCGATGTGCTGTCGGTGGCCAAGCAGCACGGCGCGATGGCGATGATTCATGCGGAAAATGCCGACTGTATCGAATGGTTGACTCGCAGGCTTGAGGCTGCGGGTCAGACAGCCCCGCGTTTTCATTCGCACTCCAGACCCATGCTGGTTGAACGCGAAGCCACGCACCGTGCGATAGCTCTCTCCGAGTTGGTGGACGTCCCTATTCTAATCGTCCATGTCTCAGGTCGAGAGGCCGTCGAACAAATCCGCTGGGCGCGCAGTCATGGCTTGCAAATTTTTGCCGAAACATGTCCCCAGTATCTATTTCTAACAGCAGAAGACCTTGGTATCGATAACAGCTACCTGGGTGCAAAATGCATTTGTAGCCCGCCGCCAAGAGATCGCAAAAATCAGGAAGTCATCTGGAATGCCTTGAGCGATGGCTTGTTCTCAGTGTTTTCTTCGGATCATGCGCCTTTTAGCTACGAAAGTCCCGAGGGTAAAAAACCGGGGGGTGAAGAAGTCGCCTTCAGACACATTCCAAACGGCATTCCAGGGCTGGAGACGCGTATGCCCCTCTTGTATTCAGAGGGCGTGCTGGGCGGTCGCATTTCGCTGACCAAGTTTGTCGAGTTGACCTCGACCAATCCTGCCAAGGCTTACGGACTGCATCCTCTCAAGGGCACGATCGCACCAGGCTCGGACGCCGACCTTGTGATTTGGGATGAAAAACCTGTCACGATTCAAAACAGTGCCTTGCACCATGCCGTCGACTACACGCCCTACGAAGGGATGGAGCTCAAGGCCTGGCCAGCGATGACCTTGAGTCGAGGTGAGATTGTCTGGGATGGTCATCATTTCATCCCTCGTCTGGGTAAAGGACGGTTTTTGTCCTGCGGCAAACCCACTTTGATGACAACAGGTCGCTAGGGGACTCAGATGCGGATCCTGCTGATCAATCCAAATATTTCTCAAAGCGTTTCAGACCTCATTGATACCGAGGCCAAGCGTTCGGCTAGCCCTGATACCCAGATTCAGACGGTCACCGCGCCCTTTGGTGTCGCCTACATCGAGACTCGCTTCGAAGCCATGATCGGTGCCTATGCCGCCGCGCAACTGGCCGGTGAGCATGCTGGTCAATACGACGCCGTGGTCGTTGCGGCTTTTGGAGACCCTGGCTTGCAAGGTCTAAAAGAAGTGCTGCCCTGCCCAGTCGTGGGCTTGACCCAAGCCGCTTTGGCGAGCGCCTGTCTGCTCGGCAACAAAATCTCCATCGTCGCGATTTCAAAGCGTATCAAGGCTTGGTATGCCGAGACCGTTGATTCCTATGGCTTGAGCGACCGCCTAGTCAGCATTCGCAGTCTCGAAGAACCCCTGCCGAACATCGGCTCCGTTCAACAAGACAAAGCCGCCAGTCTGATGGCCGCCGCCAATCTGTGCGTCAGCGAAGACGGGGCAGATGTGATTATTTTGGCGGGCGCCCCACTGGCGGGACTGGCACGCAGCCTGACCGGCCAACTTCCCGTCCCTGTCGTGGATGGTGTCTCAAGCGCCGTCAGACATGCGGAGTCTTTAGTTCGCCTCAATGCCGGACAGACTCGCGTGGGCAGCTTTGCGCCGCCACCGCTCAAACCCAATGCAGGACTCCCTCAGTCAATCGCGAAGCTGCTCGCGAATGGTCATCAACGTATTTAACCCCTTCAAAAGGACGCATCATGAACCAGAGAACACACCGAACCCTCCTGAATACTGTAATTGGCACACTACTTCTAGCAGCCACCTGCTTGCAAGCGAATGCGCAAGACAAACTTCAGATCGCGGGCAATTTTGCCACTTCGCACCCTAGTAGCGTTGCCGTCGATAAAGTGTTCAAAGACGAGGTTGCTCGCCTGACGAACAACAAACTACAAGTGGATGTGTTTCCCGCCATGCAACTGGGTGGGGCCAAGGAAAACGTCGATGGCGTGCGTGCCGGCACACTCGGCATGACCTGGGTGGGCGCTTCTTTCATGTCGCGTATCGCGCCTGAAATCGAAGCTGTCAGCTTGCCGTTTGTATTTAAAAACCGCGAAGCGGCCTATCGTGTCATTGATGGGCCAGTTGGAAAAGCCATCGATCAAAAGTTGCTGGAGAAAGGTTTTGTCGTGCTCGGATGGATGGAGCTCGGGATGCGCAACATTACCAACAGTAAAGGTCCGATCAAAACAGTCGACGATCTCAAGGGCATGAAGATCCGCATGCAACCTAATGAGACGCACCTGGCCTCTTTCCGCGCACTGGGTGCAAACCCAGTCGCGATGGACGTCAAAGAACTTTACTCCGCACTCGAGCAGAAGGTGGTCGATGGTCAGGAAAATCCCTACACCGTGATCGATGCCAACCGCTATGCCGAGGTGCAAAAGCATCTGTCGAACTCCTCGCATTTCTTTGACTTCATCGTCGTCGTTGCTAGCAAGCGTGTGTTTGACAAGATGAGCCCTGCCAATCAACAAGCTGTCCGCGAAGCCATGACTAAGACAGTCGCCTATCAGCGCAGTCTGGCTGCAGAAAACGATCTCAAGTCACTGAATAATCTCAAAGCCAAAATGACCTATACGGAAATTCCGCCTGAGACGTTTGAGCAAATGCGCAAAATGACTGCCCCGGTCATTGAAAGCGTCAAGAAACGTGCAGGCGCCGACTTGGTCAATCAAGTGATTGCCGAAACATCCAAGTAATCCTTCTACGCTCTGGACTGCCCAATGATGAATTCAATCCCAGCCACCTACGACACCACCACCCCGTTGGGTAAGTGTTTTCGTGGATTAGATCTGATCTTGATTTGGGCAGTTGTCTTGATTTTTATCTTTATGGTCGGCATTGTCTCCGCACAAGTGGTCATGCGCTACGGCTTTAACGTGTCGATTGACTGGGCCGAAGAGTCCGGCCGACTCGCCTTTGTCTGGGTTGTATTTCTGGCAATCCCGCTGGCCGCGTCACAAGGCGCGCATATCGGCATCAACCTTTTTGTAGACAAGTTCTCACCCGAACATCAACGCCTTATCCAGAGAGCTTCCGCTGCCTTATGCGCAGCACTTTCTTTTGCGATCGCATGGTCATGCATCGAGTTGTGCAAAGACCAATGGGATGAACACATGGCCACGATTGATATCAGCGTGGCCTACTTTTTTGTCGCAGTCGGTCTAGGGATGCTGTGTACGGGTTTGCATATGGCACGAATCGCCATCACTGGCGAAATGCACAAACAAGCAGGTGATGCAGAATGAGTACTTTAGTAGTTATCGGCTTTATGCTCATCGCCTTAATGGGTCTCCCCATCGCTTTTGCAATGGGTTTGAGCGCAATCGTCGCGATCTGGCTGTCTGGGATCGATATTTCTATCATTCCTCAGCGCATGATGTACTCGGTCAACTCTTTCCCCTTGATGGCAATTCCATTTTTTATGCTGTCGGGCGAGTTGATGATCAAAGCGGGGATCATTGAGCGGCTTATTTCTTTTGCAAACGCTTTAGTGGGACGTGTACGCGGCGGTTTAGCCCATGTCACCATGCTGTCAGGTGCAGGACTGGCGACAGTATCAGGCACCGCAGTCTCAGACGCCAGTGCGTTATCCGCGCTTCTAGTCCCCTCGCTTTCCAAAATCTATGACAAAGGTTTCGCAACGGCAATCGTCGCGGCAGCCGCCAACCTCGGACCCATCATTCCACCTTCGGCGGCCATGATTGTCTATGCCTTCATGGCAGGTCCGTCTGTTTCGGTCGGTGGTATGTTTATGGCAGGTGTCGTGCCAGGCCTGTTAATCACTGTAGGCTTTATGCTTCTGTGCAGCTGGATCGCCACAAAACGCGGCTGGATTAGCACCGGCGAACCGTTTCAGTTCAAAAGACTCTTCATAGAACTTCGCCGCTCTGCCATCGTTTTGCTGATGCCGCTGATTATTATTGGCGGCATCATCGGTGGAGCTTTCACTGCCACTGAGGGATCGGCTATTTCAGTGGTCTATGCGTTGATTCTTGGCTTCTTCATCACACGCACCCTCAAAATTTCAGATTTACCGCGCATTTTGGTGAGAGCTGCCATCACGACGGCAGTCGTGGGTGCCCTTATCGCGTTTGCCTCTGTCATTACTTATCTCATGACCGTGGATTTGATGCCTCAAAAACTTTCTCAGATGCTGTTCGCGTTGACGAAAGATCCGCTTGTATACCTGATTCTTGTGGCCCTATTGCTCTTTGTTGTTGGCATGTTTCTGGAGTCCAACTCCGCCTACATCATGCTTGTTCCACTGCTTCATCCAATCGCCCTTCAATATGGCATCGATCCTCTTCACTTTGGCTTTTTGTTTGTCCTGAATCTCGTGATCGGGATGTTAACGCCACCGGTCGGTGTAGTCCTATTTGTTGTGTGTGGTGTCACAGGTGTCCGCATGCGCGAGCTCGTTGCCAATATCTGGCCCTTTGTGGCCTTGATGTATGCAGTCCTTTTTCTTTGTATGTTTTTCCCCGCTATTGTCACGACCCTGCCTCGTGCTTTGGGTTACTGACAGTCATATTATTACCACCGGAGCTCATAATGTCTTCAATTAAGCGCTATCTCGCCCCTTACCTAGCACCCTTGGCACTGGGTGCCCTCATGCTATCCACACCTGTCGTCCAAGCGCAAAACATCACGCTTAAAGTGATTGGTCAACCTTTAGCAACAGGCAATATTCAAAAGAATCGTGAACAACCTTTCTTTGAACAACTTGCAGCTAAAACAGGTCTGCCGATCACTGTTGAGTACAAACCACTCGACACACTTGGTATCAAGGACACTGAACAACTGCGCATCATGAAAGCGGGTTTGTTTGATATGGTGTCACTACGTTTTTCACAAAACTCACGTGACGAGCCTGCCCTAATCGGCATGGACTTGGTGGGCGGCAGTCCTGACTACGAAAAGAGTCGTAAAGTGGTCGAAGCTTGGTTACCCACTTTGGATGCCCGTCTGCAAAAACAATTTGGCATTAAGTTGCTGGGTCACTGGCCTTTTGGCCCACAGATGATTTTCTGCAAAAAGCCTATTACGCAATTATCGGACGTAAAAGGTATGAAAATCCGCGTTGCCGATCAGAGCATGGCCAAGTTTTTAGAATTAGTGGGTGCGACTCCCGTTCCCATGGCGTTTAGCGAAGTGCATCAAGCCTTGTCGCTTGGCGTTGTGGACTGCGCAGTGACCGGACCTAGCTCTGCCAATTCTGCCGCTTGGACAGAGATCGTGACACATCAATTGCCACTTGGCTTTCAGATGAGTATGAACGGCTATGCGATTTCACTTAAAACATGGAACCGCATGAAACCTGACCAGCAAGTCAAGCTGCAGGCGGCCTTTACCGAACTGACCAATGACATCTGGAAGTACTCTAAAGAACTATCCGATGACGCATTGCGTTGTAACGAAGGCTCAGATCCCTGCACCACTGGCAAGAAATTCAAAGTCAAAACCGTACCTGTCTCAGAAGCAGACTTGAAGCTTGTCTCCACAGCGATCGATAAAGTCTCCTTTCCAGCTTGGGCACCTGTCTGCGACAAAACCAATCCAACCTGCTCCGCTGATTGGAAAAAAACAGTTGGACCGATTGTCGGTGTGAAATAAGTTAAGGCAACCTCATGAAAACACGGCTTGAAAATATTCTGGGCATTCTGTTCGGAACCATTTTTATGACACTTGTTGCGCTCGTCACTGTCGAGACGATCGCACGGAAGTTATTTAATGTTTCTCTACAGGGCGTAGATGAACTAGGAGGCTATGCGTTGGCCATCGGGTCAACCATTGCTTTTAGTCTAGCCGTGTTTGGACGCAATCACATTCGTGTGGATGTATTGCATCAACATTATCCAGACTGGCTGAAAGCCTTAATGAACTGGCTTTCAGCCTTTAGTCTGGCAGCATTTGCTGTATTTTTATGTTGGGTCGCGATACAGGTTTTGCTTGACTCAGTGACCTATGGCAGTACGGCACAAACTCCCTGGGCTACACCACTCATTTATCCCCAATCGCTTTGGTATGCCGGCTTAGTCATTTTTGGAATTGTTTCTTCTTGCTTTGCAGCATGGGCAACTTATCTGTTATTGACTGGGAAACAGCAAGAACTCATTCTTGAGTTTCAGCCCAAAAGTGCAAAAGAGGAGCTCAAAGAAGAGCTTGACGACTTAGCGCAACGCTCGAACCTTGATGAGATCGTGAAAAAAGCATGAACCCCACTCTTATCACACTCGCATTTTTCGTCATGGTTTTCATGATGATTGCCGGCATTCCCATTGCTGTTTCAATGGCACTTGTCGGCATTGTTGGTGGCATTGCCGTATACGGCATGCCTTTTATGAATTCAATCGCCCCAGTTCTGTGGGGCGTCCAGAATGAAAATCTACTGACATCCATTCCTCTTTTTGTCCTCCTAGGCGAGTTACTCCTGCGCTCCGGCATCGCTGACCGCATGTATCTCGCACTCTCTGCATGGTTTGGTCGCCTGCCCGGTGGTCTGCTGCATACCAACATCGGGAGCTGTGCGTTATTTGCGGCAACCTCAGGCTCTTCGGTCGCAACAGCTGCGACGATATCAACGGTCGCACTCCCCTCCTTGATGAAACGTGGCTATCCGATTCGCCCCTCACTTGGATCGATTGCCGCAGGTGGCACACTCGGCATTTTGATTCCACCTAGTGTCAACATGATCATCTATGGTTCGTTGACCAACAATTCTATCGGCAAACTCTTTGTTGCAGGCATTATCCCAGGACTGTTATTGACAGCGTCTTTCATGCTGTACATCGCCATCACGAGCATTCTCAGTGGCAACACCCTACGCGAAGAAAAAGTCAGCTTTAAAGATAAGCTCATCGTTTCTCAGCATCTTATTGCGCCGCTGATCGTCTTTGGTGTCGTCATGGGTAGCTTGTACTTTGGTATTGCGACTGCCACTGAAAGCGCCGCGCTTGGCGTGACGACCGTTCTCTTCTTTGTCGTGAAGTCAGGTCGTTTAAGCTGGCCGCTTTTACGTGGCTGCTTTATTTCCACTGCACGTGTCTCCGGCATGATCCTGCTAATCATCGCTGCAGCTTTTATTTTAAATCTCACTATCAGCTTGACCGGTGTCGCTGAGGTCATGACAAAGTGGGTCACTAGTCTTGGGCTATCCCCGGTAGGACTCATTCTCGGTTTGATTGTGTTTTACCTGCTGCTGGGTATGTTCATGGATGTACTGTCCATGATGGTGGCGACCATTCCTGTGACATATCCGATTGCGATCGCGCTCGGAATTGATCCAATCTGGTTCGGTATCTTTGTCATTCTGATGTGCGAGCTTGGTCTGATCACACCACCCGTTGGCATGAATTTATTTGTTGTTCACGGAATTCGTTCAGACTCAGGCACGATTAGCGATGTGATGTGGGGTGCACTCCCCTATGCCATCATCATCATCCTGTTTACACTCTTATTAACGGTGTTCCCTCAAATCGTGACATGGCTGCCAGGGAAAATGTAGCTAAGATAAAAGATAGAAGAAAATTTTTTAGGATGGCGACGTACGCGTGACATCCACTGAAGCACCCTCGTTCAGAGCAAGTCGCGCGTCTTCACCACTGAATAACAATTCTATTTGCATGCCTTCAGGATCTCTAATAAAAATCTGATGCAACTCTCGATCAGGGACGCTGAACTCTTTAAACGCAACACCATGCTGTTTAAGATGCGCGCGCGTCGAGAGCAAGTCATTCGCTTTAAAGGCAATGTGATCGAAGGCATCGCTACTTTGAGTGATAGGTGCTCGTCCAGTTGAGATATGAACCATGGCGCGATCCCCCAAATACATCCAGGCACCGGGGCGGCTAAACGGCGGACGCACCCCCTCTCTCATCCCGAGCACTTCGGTATAAAACCGTCTCGTTTTTTCAAGATCGCTGGTCGTCACGTTGATATGCTCGACTTCCAAGATTGCCATCCCGTTCCCCTTCGTAAAAACACCTAGTTGTTTGGGTGCTTGGTCTAGTATAAGATCGACTAGAGTTAGTGACTATATTCCTCTTTCCAACGCTGCATCGCAACAATAAAATGGCCACAGACAATCCGATCCTCGACAAACCACTGCCCTACGGGCGTCCAATCACTCTCGCGCAAGCGAAAAAAATGATGCAAGCCGCTGAAGCGGAGGCTCTCAAAAATCAATGGCCTGTGGCCATCGTCATTGCAGATTCCAGCGGCAGCCTCGTGCTCGCCCAAAGACTCGACCACACGCAGCACTCCAGCATGTCCATTGCGACAGGCAAAGCAATGACGGCTGTGAATTTTCGACGTCCGACAAAAATGTTTCAGGACGGCATTGCCGCCGGTGGCGAAGGCCTGCGTTTTATGGCTGTACCCGGCGTCACCCCCCTCGAGGGTGGCTTTCCCATTATTGAGAATGGTGAGGTCATCGGAGGCATCGGCGTCTCAGGCGTGATGTCACACCAAGATGCTCAAGTTGCACAAGCAGGAATGGCTGCCATACGTTAAAAATACTACAGAAGGGTCGATAATTCGACAGGACGGATCACTTGCAATCGTATTGCTTATGTAAAACCATAATAATCAGGAGACCATAATCATGCTTTCAACAGTCATAAAAACCGTAGGTATCGCAGTATTAGGATCAGTGCTTGCAGGTGGGGCTGTCGCACAGACAAACTTTCCCACCAAGCCCGTCAAAATCATTGTGCCTTTCACGGCCGGCAGCCAGGTTGATATCGTTGCCCGCGAACTTGGACGTGGACTGCAAGAGAAATGGGGCCAGCCTGTGATTGTGGACAATCGTCCCGGTGCTGGCGGTACGATTGGTAGCCGCATGGTCGCGACCGCTGAACCCGACGGAACGACGCTCATGTTTACCTCTGCCTCACATGCCATTAACCCCACTCTTTACAAATCCTTACCTTATGACACGCTCAAAGACTTTACTGGCGTGACCTTTGGCACAAGCGTGCCCAACGTTCTCGTGGTCTCGCCCTCTCTTGGTGTCAAGAATGTTCAAGACCTGATCAAACTGATTAACGCGCAGCCAGGGAAACTGAACTTTGCCTCTGCAGGCGTTGGCAGCGGCACGCACTTTAACGGTGAGATGTTCAAAGGTATGGGTAAGCTCGACATCGTGCATGTGCCCTACAAAGGAACGGGCGAAGCGTTGGTGGATACTACTGCAGGACGCGCTGCGTTTTACTGGTCACCCTTGGGTCTGACCCTACCGTTTATCAAGGACGGCAAGCTTGTACCTTTGGCGGTGAGTACCGAAAAACGTGCAGACTTGATGCCTAATATCCCTGCAATCTCTGAAATCATTCCAGGCATGGTGTATGACCATTGGTATGGCTTAATGGCACCCGGAAAAACACCTCCGGCAATCGTCGCAAAAATTTCAAAAGATGCGGGCGAAGTGCTGAGCTCTCCAAATGTGGTGAAAGCATTGAGCTCACAAGGTGTCACGCCCGCGCCAACAACGCCGGAGCAATTCAACAAATTTATTGCTGCGGAAATCAAGCGACTGGGTGATGTGGTAATTAGCGCCAACATTCCCCGTCAGTAAATTTACCCCTCTTCTTTAACATCGCTTTTCGACAGGATCCGTATGAGTGAGTCTAATCACAAAACAAACAAGACCGCTTTTACGCGTCATATTGCCGAAGTGCTTTGGCAGGAATTCCCCGGCCACCACGGGGGTGCTCTGTCCAAAGCACTGGTTTCAGAGGAAAACTCGGGTAGCAAGCGCATTGACTACCGGATCTCCTCGTACGAGCCTATGGCTTTTGTTGAGGATCATGTTCATCAAGTTCAAGAGCAGATCTATCATGTCCTCAAGGGTGAGGGCATCTTGACGTTGAACGATGAGAGAAAACTGATGCGTGAGCATGACTATGTCTTTATCCCTCCGGGGGTTAGACATAGTTTTTCTAATACAGGTCTCGATACGCTGGTGTTCCTCGTGATCACGACCCCCACCCACGACAACGAAAAGCCTGTCTGATTTTTTTGTTTCAACCCCCACCCAGCGGATAAGAAAATGGCAATGATGAAGGGCGGTCAGCTGATCGCCGAAACCTTGGTGCAAGAGCGCGTGCCTTACATCTTTGGTATTTGCGGGCACGGCAACGTTGGTATTTTGGATGCCTTGTACGATGTCCGTGACAAAATTCAGCTGATTTCGCCTCGACATGAGCAATGTGCGGGCCACATGGCGGACGCGTATTACCGTGTCAAACACCGCCCAGTCGCGACGCTCACCTCGACAGGTCCCGGCTCGGCCAATATGGTGATGTCCTTAGCGACCGCGCTTTCAGACTCATCGGCGTTTATGGCGATTACCGCCAACGTACCCACCTCACAACACAATCGCGCACCCTTTCAAGAACTATATAAACACAATCAGGCTGACTTTGCGCAGGTCTTACGTCCAGTCGTTAAACGTGCTTTCCAACCCACGCGCGTTGACATGTTGCCGCTGGCCTTACGTCAAGCGATGGACACCATGGTTACAGGTCGTCCAGGACCCGTCAATCTTGATATTCCGTACAACGTCTTTCAAGAAGAGGCAGACGTCGAGTTACCCGCCCTCTCGCAACTCGATCGCCCTCACCGCCCAGGCGCCAGTGACTATGACATCAAAGCTGTGCTGGAGATGCTTGAGCAAGCCAGACAGCCAGTGCTGTTTATCGGCCATGGCGCAACGCTCGCTGAAGCCGGTGCGGAAATCACTGAATTCGTCAATCAATACGGCATCCCTGTCATCACTTCGCCTAACGGTATGGGCTGTGTCGATGGTAACAACCCCCTTGCCCTTGGGTTTATCGGTCGCAATGGCGCATATCCTGCCAATCAAGCCGGTCGATTTGCCGATTTGGTGCTGACGATTGGCACGCGCTTTGACGATCGCTCCTCTTCGACTTGGATTCCAGGCTATTCCTGGAATTTCCCGACGACGAAGTTGATTCACATTGATATCGACCCGCAAGAGCTGGGTCGTAACTATCCACCCACACTTGGCATCATTGCTGACGCCAAAACCTTCATGGGTCAGTTGCTGGCAGGCGCTTCGAGCAGAACCAGTATCCATGAAAAAAATTGGGCGCCTTGGCGCGAACAAGTCCAAGGCTGGCAAAGCGAATGGAATACGTTTGTCGCACCTCACTTTACCGACTCAACCAGCCCCTTACGTCCTGAGTTTGTCGTGAGTGCTGTTCAGCAAATGCTTCCGGACGACGCCATCCTATGTCTTGACTCAGGCGTGCATCACAATTGGTTTATGCAGTTTTGGCGTGCCAAGCGACCACAAAGCATGCTCAATAGCTGGGGCTACTCCTCGATGGGCTTTGGTGTGTGTGGCGTCCTGGGCGCGCAGCTTGCTGCGCCTGACCGGCCCTGCGTGGCCGTGGTCGGAGATGGCGGTTTCACCATGGCGCCTTATGTCCTCTGTACAGCTGTTGAATACAACCTGCCTGTTGTCTGGATCGTTTGGAACAACTTTGCCTGGGGCGCGATTCGCGATCTCCAATATGGTTTGTTCGATGGTCGCGAAATCGGCACTGCGTTTTACAAAGGCCAATCCGGTGAACAGTACAACCCAGACTTCGCTGCGTGGGCGAGAGCCTGTGGCGCCGATGGCATGACCGTCACCAAGCCTCAGGATCTTAAAGGCGCAATCGAGCGGGCCATCAAAAACAAACGACCTTGTTTGATCGATGTCCATGTCGATGCCAATATACGTCCACCCTCAACAGGAACGTGGCAGTTGCCACCGATTCCTTATAAAGAGCCGATTTACGGCAAGCCCCACGCACGTTAAGCAAGTCTATGCTTAAAGGCGTCGTGCAGCATGTTGAGCAGCGATGTAGGCAAACGTCAGTGCGGGACCGAGTGTAATGCCCGGTCCCGGATAAGCGCCATTCATCACTGAAGCCATATCATTCCCGCACGCATAGAGTCCCGTGATCGGTCTGTTGTCTGCACCAAGCACACGCGCATTCGCATCTGTTTGCATTCCTGCGGACATTCCGAGATCAGAAGGGATCACTTCGACGGCATAAAAGGGTGCGCGGGCAATGACCGCGACACAGGGGTTAGGCTGCTGATCAGCATCACCTAAATGACGTTGATAGGCATTCGCACCACGACCAAACTCTGGATCTTCGCCCGAGTCTGCATAGTGATTAAATGCCTTGACCGTATTGGCCAAGGTATCGTTGGGTAGCCCGAGTTTTCCACCCAAGTCCTCTAGCGTCTCAGCACGTTTTAAGTAGCCTGAGGCGATATCTGCATCGAGACTATACGTAAAAGGTTTGATTTTTCCGAGACCATACTTCCATAGAAAGCGACTGTCACAAATCAGATATGCGGGCACGGCGTGATTTTTAGGATCCACCTGCGCTTTAACGAACTCATGATAAGACACAGCCTCGTTCACAAAACGCCGTCCCTTTTGATTGACGGCGATCAGACCGGGCTTGGCTCGATCGGTGACGGTATGGGGATAGACACCAAGAGATTGGTCTGCACGTTTAAAAACCGAAACCGGCACCCAGAATCCGCCCTGCTGAGTCGGTGCGGATAAATTTACATCCGTTGCATCAAGCGCTAACTCCGCGCCACGATTAAGGGATTCAGACATCGCGCAAGCAGTGACGTCGCTCACCCCTTCTGGGATGTAATGACGCCTGAGAGCCGTGCTATGAGACACCCCCCCCGTTGCAAGAATCACAGCCTTATTGGCCAAAACTTGACGAAGCTGACCGTGCTCACGTACTTCAATACCTGTCACACTACAGCGATTATTTGTACTCAGCAGCTTCACGACAGGGGTTTGAACACGGACATCGACACCAAGGTCTAAAACAGATTTATATAAACGCCCAGCTAGAGCATTACCGAGGTAAAGAGTGGTACCGCGATGATGCCTCAAACGCTGTTTTGCGTATTGTGCAACTAATTTAAGCGCATGCATCGTTGACTGAAGTGACTGTCCAACGCGACGCAAGTGAGGAATATCCTCACGGCTAATCATCATGCCGCCAAACAACATAAACTCATGTAAAGGCCAGCGCAAGCGAGCAAAATCCGACCCAAGTTCGCTGCCGTCAAAGGGCACGGGCTCTAAGACACGCCCACCCAAGGTTGCTCCCGGGAGGTCGGGATAGTAATCAGGATATCTTTTAACAGGCCGCAGTTTGAGTGAAGTATGTTGCTCGAGATAACGGATTGCTTCATCCGAGGTCGCTAAAAACGCCTCCATTCTCTCGTCAGAGTCGGTCACCGTATGCTGCAAATAACGTCTGGCGGCCTCGAGGCTGTCGTCTAACCCGATCTCTTGCATTTTGTGATTAGCGGGTACCCAAACCATTCCACCAGAAATAGCGGTCGTGCCCCCAACCTGGGCGGCAGACTCGATTAACAATACAGTTTGACTTTGCAAGGCCGCAACAGCGGCGGCACACAATCCAGCTGCGCCGCTGCCAACAACAATCACGTCATAGTGGTCGCGCATAGGCGCCAAGCTTAAACCAAGCCACCGTTTGGCTGAATAATCTGACCATGAATCCATGATGCGCGATTCGATGCCAGATATGCCACCACATCAGCGACTTCGTTAGGTTTGCCGATACGGTTAAAAGGGCTCATGGATGCCGCACGTTGCTTAGCTTCATCTGTTTTGCCAGCATTAAACAAATCCGTATCCACGGCACCTGGTGCCACGCCGTTTACACGCACGCCGCGCGGACCCAGCTCCTTGCCCATCGAGCGCAGCAAGGACTCTACCGCAGCTTTTGTTGCGGTATAAGGCCCGCCTCCGGGTACAGCATTACGCACCATGGAAGTCGTAATGCCAATGATCGAACCGCCATCCAATACTTCTTTGGCAGCCTCCGTCAATACGTTAAACGCACCAAAGACGTTGACCTCCATCAGTCTGCGAAAGTTGTCGTGGGTAAACTGTCCCATTGGGACGTAGGGCTGATTGATCCCGGCATTCACTACGACTACTTGGGGACGCGTACCAAAATCTTTAATCGCATGCGCAAAAGTACCCTGCACTGCTGCTGCATCACACACATCTGCAGCATACGCTTTGATCTGACCCGCTTTTTCTAAGGCTTTGGCTTCGTCAGGCTTACTCACATAAGTAAACGCCACACGAAAACCATCTTGCGCCAAAGCCTGCACGCAGGCTGCGCCAATTCCGCGCGAGCCACCAAAAACCAAAGCTAAAGGCTGAGTCATTTCTTGTCCCTTGTTATGTTGCTATTCGTTGTAATGCGATGAATCTAGATTATCAACGAATTCACAGCAACAACAAGAGTTTTTAGACGTTTTTAGGGTTTTTCAGGGTGAGCTCTAGAGCGTTCTTGACTCCAAACCCACTTTCGAATAAATGTCATTGACATGTTTTTTCACATCCTCCGGCATGTCATCATCAACAGGTTTGTGAGCCCAACCAACTTTAGCCCGCGCATATTGAGCCATCACTTCGTCCTGGTCAGAGGTGCCACCGCTGATGCCATACGCACCAACCATCTCGTTACCCTTAAAAATAGGTGCACAGCCTCCTGACACAACGATTTTTCCACCTGTAAATACCGAAGCATTCATCAGCATTTGTGGATTCCTTTCTTTAAACCATTGCTGAATAATCAAACCGTCTTGAAAGCGTGGACTCATGGAGCGAAAAGCGGCAACCGTAAAGGCTTTACTTTTTGCTGTCTCAGGAGTGATGAATCCCGCATTATCCATACGCTCAAGCGCGAGCAGATTACCCTCAGGACTCACAATTGCAGTTGAAATTGGCACGCCCATTTCGAGTGCTTTTTCCTCAACAACCTTCATAAATTCGCGGCACTCGGCCAGAGTAAGTTTTGCCATGATTTTTTCCGTAAATTCCTAATAAATTAAATTGAATATCTATAAATCAAATTCAAAATTGAACTGAAAATCTTAAAGAAACTCACATCTGAACGTTTGCTTCCTTAATCACAGCAGTCCATTTTTTAGTTTCTGTTTGTATAAAGCCTGCGAACACTTTAGGGTCTCCTTCAATCGGCACCACACCTTGTTTTGCAAGCTGATCCTGAACTTGAGCATTCGCAAGCGCGCGACTAACCCCGCTAGATAGAGCCGAAATAGCGTTCAGCGGAGTGCCTGCCGGTGCGACTAACCCGAACCACACCGAGCTTTCAAAATCTTTTAACCCGGACTCAGAAAGCGTTGGCAAATCAGGGGCAGAGGGAATACGGCTTGGACTGGCCACACCTAGACCATACAATTTCCCGGACTTGGTATGAGGCAAGACTGTCGAAGCAGGAGCAAACATAATATTGACCCTTCCAGCCAGTAAATCTGTCACAGCCTGGGAGCTCCCCTTGTATGGCACATGCAAAATATCAACTCCTGCTACTTTCGCAAATAACTCACCGGATAAATGAGGTGCCGTACCATTTCCTGAAGACGCATAAGAAATCGCTTTAGGTTTGGCCTTGGCAGCAGTGACTAAATCTTTTACAGATCTCAAATTAAGTTCTGCATTCGCGACCAACATGATTGGGACACTACCAATCATCGCAACAGGAGAAAAACTTTTTTCTATATTTGCGAAGTCTGACTTACCAGAACTTGCATTGATGACGTTGGCAATGGTGAGAACAAACAGGGTATAACCATCCGCAGGAGAGCCAGCGACGGCTTTGGCAGCAATATCGCTACTCGCACCAGGTCTATTCTCCACAATGAACGACTGCCCCATTTCCTGACTCAATTGGTTCGCCACGATACGGGTCGCTACGTCGGTAGCGCTACCTGCCGGAAATCCAACGACCACACGCACCTGTTTAGCGGGAAACTTATCTTGCGCCTGCGTGGTGATATGAGGGCTAGTCAACAACATCGCCACGCTCAGGACTTTTAATAGCAAACTCAATTTTTTCATTTTTTATCACGCATACTTAAAGATGCGCGTCTCCTTCAAAAGCTGTTAACAGACCGGACATAAACCACGTCTTCTGAACGCTTTGATATTAGGATCCGAAGACTTACAATTCAAACAGATATTTCTAATTGATTAAGTAGTTTTTGTAATGAATATCACACTTAGACAATTGCAAGCGTTTTCACTCACAGCCGAGCTCGGAAGCTTTACCAAAGCGGCTAGAGCAATGCACCTCACTCAATCTGCGCTCAGTCAGCTTGTTCGTGAGCTTGAGCAGTCCATGGGGATCAAGCTATTTGATCGAACAACGCGTCAACTTGCTCTCACACAAGTCGGGATAGAGTTCCTCGCAAGTTCAAATCGGATATTGAATGACCTTGACCACGCACGTGCGAATGTCACTAAATGGCTTGCTCACCGAACAGGCAAGGTTGTTATTGCTGCCCCGCTCATTTTATCGAGTACATACCTTGCAAAAGTCATTGCTGGCTTTAAAAGAGAATTTCCCGATATCGAACTCGTCCTAAAAGACTCTCTCCCCGATGAAGTGATCAATCAAATCCGCAATGGAACTGCAGACCTCGGAGTGGGCACTCTGAGGCGGACAGAGTCTGGTCTTCATACGCAAGATCTATTCGATGAGTCGATGGTCGCAATTTTTTCTTCTGATCATGCACTGAGCCGTATTAAAAAACTGGATTGGAAACACCTAGAAGGAGAAAGCTTGTTATTGCCGAAATTTGGCAGTGTTTTTAGAGAACTTTCAGAGAAAGGATTTGCGAAGGCAGGTATTTCACCTGAACCCTTTTTTGAAGCAAACTATGTGGGAACACTCATAGGCCTCGCAGCAGAAGGTTTGGGTATCGCGATTGTTCCCAAATATGCCACATCTCTTGCGGACGCCACCAAAACAGAGTGGCGTCAACTTAACAAACCACTCATTAAGAGAAGAGTCTGCTTGATGCGCAGACTCGACACAACCATGTCCCCCGCAGTTGAAGCATTCGCCAACTTTCTATTGAAGTACAAATGATCTTGCACTATCACTAACTTCGAGCAAACTCGATGAGATCCCTGTACTCAGATTGATCTGCTGCGCGAAGAGCCGCTAAATACCTCGCCCTCGTCGAGCCAATGGTTTCGAGTGACGCTGAACCCCATGACAATCTAGGTCGACCCAATCGAATAATCAAGTGATCTGCCATCATTCGCGCATGCCGACCATTTCCATTGGGAAAAAGATGGATCCAGACCAATGTTTTTATTACTCTGACGAAATGTTCCCGCCCATTGCCATGTTCGATCAAACATCTTTCAATGAAGGTCGCGAACGAACCCCTCTTACAATAAATCTCTCTTTTTTGGCGAGAGGCCCACTCCTCACCCTGACTAATATTTGTTTTTTCCCAACATTCACGACGTGAACCCTCAATCAAATCCTTGACTGACGATTCGAACTGGAATTTGCTTACTGCATCCTGAAACGTCTGATCTTCGAGAGCCATTGTGTGCAGTATCGGACGCATTCGCTCCGTAACCACCACTTCAGCTCGCGCCTGAAGTTGCTGCGCCAAACTTGTTCTGGGTATGAGCGCATAGTGCAGCTCGCAATCCAACGCCTCCGCCATCTTGCGCAAACTTGCGAGGCTTATAGCATCATTCGCCTCTGCTAACTCCAGTTTGCGAACACCCGTATGAGACATAAACCTATGGGATTCAAAAATTAAAAAACTCCCTTCCAGATCACCAGAAGGGAGTTTGCCAAAATTCAATAAGGAATTTGCCTGTTAAGCGTCTTTTTAGAAACGGAATTGTTACCGTTTAAACCTCTCGCAAATGGCACGCCACCATCCGCCCAGAAGGCAGAATGGTTTGTTTAGGCTCTTTGGTTTTGCAGATATCCATCACCTCTGGGCAGCGCGTATGGAAGTGGCAGCCCGTGGGACGTTTGACGGGGCTCGGCACATCGCCTTGCAACACAGTACGGACGGTCTTTTTTTCAGGATCAGGGACAGGAACGGCTGAAAGCAAGGCCGACGTGTAAGGATGCTTGGGATCAGAAAACAGCTCCGTGCGCGTCGCGAGCTCGACAATGCGGCCGAGATACATCACCGCTACACGATGCGTCATGTGTTCGACGATAGCCAAGTCATGGCTAATAAAAAGCAAAGCCAAACCGAGTTCTTTTTGTAGATCCTGCAACAGGTTGACGATCTGGGCTTTGACTGAGACGTCGAGCGCCGAGACGGCCTCGTCACAAATGATCAGATCAGGCTCGGCCGCCAACGCGCGCGCGATACAAATACGCTGACGCTGGCCACCTGAAAACTCGTGCGGCCAACGCTCGCCGGCATCTTTGGACAGACGCACTTTATCCAGCAGATAGGCCACGCGCTCTTTTATTTTGGCTTCGTCAGTCTCAAGCCCAAAGTTGCGGATCGGCTCGGCGATGATGTCGTGCACTCGCATACGTGGATTCAGGCTGGAAAACGGGTCCTGAAAAATCACCGCGATACGTTTGCGCAATGGGCGCAAGGCACCTGCAGACAAATTATCAATGCGGGTCCCGTCGAGAATCACCTCGCCCGACGTCAGATCGAACAAACGCAAAATCGAGCGGCCGACCGTAGACTTGCCACAACCAGACTCACCCACTAACGCAAGTGTCTCGCCCTTTTCGATTGAAAAAGAAACGCCATCAACGGCATGTACATGACCCGTAACCCTGCTAAACAAACCGGTTTTAATCGGAAAGAATTTTTGAATCTGACGGACTTCGAGCAAGGGCACTGTAGCGGACTTAGACATTCGGATAACCTAATTCGTGTGAGTCATGAGCAAACTTAGTCATTGGCAAACGCCACTTCGCCAGCAAAGTGGCAGGCGACTTGATGGCCACCTTCTCTAATTTGCATGGCGGGCGCAATCTCATGACAAGGCCCTTTTGCCAAGGGACAACGTGAAGCGAACACGCAACCTTGAATCTTATTTTTTAAGCTCGGAACCAAACCGGGGATCTCTTTTAGTCGGGTCGAATGACCTTCAATCGAAGCGCCCAGCTTAGGCACCGCACCGAGCAAACCTTGGGTATAAGGGTGCAGAGGATTAGCGAACAATTCTTTGACTGGCGCTTCTTCGACTTTGCGACCGGCATACATCACCATGACGCGTTCTGCGACTTCGGCCACTACGCCCAGATCGTGCGTGATCAGGACAATCGCCGCACCGATCTTGTGTTTCAAATCAGCCATCAGATCCAAAATCTGCGCTTGAATCGTCACGTCCAAAGCGGTTGTGGGTTCATCGGCGATTAAGAGTTTGGGATCACAAGCAAGCGCCATCGCGATCATCACGCGCTGACGCATACCACCAGACAGCTGATGCGGATATTCGTCCAGACGACGCTCGGGCTCTGCAATCCCAACGAGATTCATCAACTCCAACGAACGCGCACTCGCCTGTTCCTTGGTGATGTTCTGATGCAAACGCAAGGTCTCGCTGAGCTGACGACGGATCTTTAAAACAGGATTCAAACTGGTCATCGGCTCCTGAAAAATCATCGAAATCGCATCGCCACGAATGGCGCGCATTTCTTTATCCGACATTTTGAGCAAGTCCTTGCCCATAAATTTAATCGAACCAGCAATCTTTCCTGGAGGCTCAGGAATCAAACGTAAAATCGACATGGCGGTCACGGACTTGCCGCAACCGGATTCACCCACGATGGCGAGGGTCTCGCCTTCATTCACAACAAAGCTCACGCCGTCTACAGCGCGGTTGATACCGTCTGGTGTACGAAAGTGCGTCTGAAGGTTTTCAACTTCTAATAAGGCCAAGAGAATTCTCCAATCAGCTTGTTTTCGACTTGCGAGGATCGAGCACATCACGGAAACCGTCACCCATTAGGTTGACAGCCAGCACGGTGAGCGACAAGAAAACCGCTGGGAAAAAGATGATGTAAGGCAGGATCTGGAACAGTGTCCGACCATCGGCCATGATGTTGCCCCACGAAGGAATGATCGGAGGTACACCCGCGCCGATAAACGACAGGATGGACTCGGTGATCATCGCAGAGGCGCAAATATAGGTGGCCTGTACGGTCAGAGGTGCCAAGGTGTTTGGCAGAATGTGCCGCCAGATCAGCATCGGCATGCGGCAACCGCATGAAATCGCGGCATCGACATACGCTTGCTCTCTGAGGGACAACACCACGCCTCGCACCAGACGCGACACCCGTGGAATCTCGGCGATCGTAATCGCGATCACCACGTTTTCCACGCTCGCACGGGTCAAGGCCATCAAGGCAATCGCCAAGAGGATCGGAGGAATCGACATCAAGCCATCCATCACGCGCATGATGATGGCATCGGCTCGGCGGAAAGTACCTGAAATCAAACCGATCACCAGACCAATCACGGAGGCCAAAAAGGCAACGGCAAAACCAATCGTCAGAGAAACTCGTGCGCCATACATCACGCGCGAATAAATATCTCGTCCAAAGGCATCCGTTCCGAACCAGTTCTTAACGGAAGGCTCAAGGTTCCGGTTACGAGGATTCAGTTCGGTCGGATCAACCGTACCAAGCCAAGGCGCGAACACCGCGATAAACAGCATCACAAGCAACAGGCCTGCACCGAAAGCGATCGTCGGATTATTGAGCAGAAAACCAAAGAAGCCTTTGCGTTGGCGACGTGGTTTGAGCAAATCCGGTAATGGGGGGGCAGCAGCAAATTGAGTCATTAGTAACGAATCCTGGGATCAACGATGGTGTAGATCACGTCAACCGCGAGGTTGACCAACACGTAAACAAAGCTGAACACGACAACCAGTCCCTGAATCAGCGGATAGTCGCGGCGCACAATCGCATCGATCGTCAAACGTCCCAAACCGGGAATCGCAAACACACTTTCAGTCACCACGGCACCGCCAATCAGCAGAGCAACACCAATACCAATCACCGTGACAACAGGAACAGCCGCGTTTTTCAGCGCATGAATAAACAAGATACCCGCCTGCCCCATGCCCTTGGCCTTGGCAGTACGGATGTAATCTTGTGACAATACTTCGAGCATCGTGGCACGGGTGATACGCGCAATCAGGGCAATATACACAAAGCCCAAAGCAATCGCCGGCAGAATCAAGTGTTCAAACCAGACTCCGAAGCCCTTTTTATAAGACACATAGCCTTGCACAGGCAGCCAATCAAGCTCGAGCGAAAAGAAAAAGCTCAGCAAATAACCGACCACGAACACAGGGACTGAAAAGCCAACGACCGAAATCGCCATCACGCCACGATCGATCCAGGTACCGGCTTTCCAAGCAGCCAAGACACCGATCGGCACAGCGATTCCGATTGCGAGGACAAGGGTCAACGCCATCAACGACAAAGTGGGCTCGATCCGTTGACCGATCAACTCGCTGACGGGAATATTGGTAAACATGGAGACACCCAGGTCACCACGTAAAAGATTAAAAAACCATTCGGAGAAACGAATCAGGAAAGGCCTGTCCAGGCCTAAACCGGCTCTGATTTTTTCGACGTCTGCCGGACTGGCTTGGTCGCCTGCAATCACGACAGCCGGATCGCCCGGTGCGATATAGAGCAAGCTAAACACAAACAGGGCGACGATCAGCATGACCGGTATGGTCGCAAATACCCTGCGAACAATATAACTAAACATAGTGTTGGAGTTTCCGTGCTACTAGGTTGAATCCGAAACTACAGCAGATCAGGCATCAAGATGCGCTCACCAGAAGTGAGCGCATCTTGAACTTAGAGCCTCATCGACTCAAACCAGCATTAGGTTTTCTTTACACCGTTAAACCAAGGCAATGGACCACCGACGATACCGGTGACGTTTTTGCGCCAAGCTTGATAGGTGTAGAAGAAGCCTGTCGGAATGTAGACGACCTCTTCCATGGCTGACTTGTTGATTTTGTCAAAGGACGCCTTCTCAGCAGCAACTGTAGAAGCATCAAACCACTCGTCAATACCCTTCTCGACCGCAGGCACATTGGGCCAGCCAAACCAGGCCTTGTCGCCATTCGCACGCACACCGATGTTACCGGCGATCGTGGCCATGTCTGCGCCAGCGTGCCAAGTGTGGAACATCCCCCAACCGCCTTTACCTGGCTCGTTCTTGGAGGCACGACGCTGACCAACAGTACCCCAGTCAGTCGCCACAAAGTCGACGTTCATACCCAAACGCTTGAGTACGTCGGCTGTGATTTCGCCCTGAGCTTTGGTGACGGCATTATCCTGCGCCACCAAACACACCACGGGCTCGCCTTTGTAGCCGGAGTCAGCCAACATTTTTCTCGCGAGTTCCATGTTTGGACCATTCTTGAGTACTTCACCGCCATTCTCTGTATACAGAGATGTGCCCGGGGTAAAGAAACTGGCAGATTTTTTCCAAAGCTTGGTGTCAGAGCCAACCACAGCGCGCATGTAGTCTTCTTGACTGATCGCCATCTGAACAGCGCGACGCACTTTTGGATTATTAAAAGGGGCATGGATATGGTTCATGCGGAACGAGCCGATGTTACCCAGCGGATCGGCAATATCGACAGAAATATTGCGATTGCGACGCAGCAATGGCACCAAATCTGGCAGAGGTGTTTCCCACCAATCCACTTCACCGCTCTGCAAGGCCGCAGACGCTGTGGCAGGGTCAGGCATGATGATCCATTCGATACGGTCGAAATTGATCTGCTTGCCGCCAGCCATCCAGTTACCTGGCTCTTTGCGTGAGTTGTAGCCATCAAAACGCTCAAACACAGCCAAAGCGCCTGGCTTGAACTCTTTGCGCGAGAACTTCATTGGGCCCGAACCGATGTAATCCTCAATCTGCTTGAATGGATCGGTCTTAGCGAAGCGCTCAGGCATGATGAAGCAAATCGGTGTACCGACCTTGCCCAATGCCAACAGCATCTTTGGATAGGGTTTCGACAGGACCCACTTGAAGGTCGAGTCGTTGACCACGACTAACTCTTTTTGAACCGCACGGATCATCAGGCCCATGGGGTCACGTTGCGACCAACGGTTAATACTGGCGACTGCGTCGACGGCGCGAACGGGCTCGCCATCATGGAATTTCATGCCAGGACGCAACTTGAAGGTCCAGGTCAATCCATCGCTGGAGACCTCTTCACCCTCGACCATCTGACGCTGCGGTTGCAGCTTGTCGTCCATACCGTACAACGTGTCCCAAACCAGCTGGGCGCCGTTACGCACCACGTACTGCGTGCCCCAAATTGGGTCAAAGTTCGCCAAGTTGGACTGGGGAACAAATTTCAGAATGCGGGAAGAGGATTGCGAAAAAGCGGGTGCACCAACCATGCCACTTGCCGCCAAGCCCAAGCCAGCTGCGCCCTTCAGTAAATCACGTCGATTTAATTTCATAAAAGACTCCAGATAAATAGGAACGTGCAATATCTCTGAAAGCAATTACCGTGCCACAGTGGGTAATTGGCTTTAGACCAAATTTGGAACAACAAAAAGAATGTTTTTCCACAAAGAACTCAATGAATAACAGCCGAAGTTGTACCATAATGGTGCGACTTACAACACTCAAGTTATCCCCTATGAAATGTGATCTCCTTCTCAAAAATGGCGTCGTCATTGATGGTTCGGGTAATCCCCGATATCGTGCGGATGTGGCAATTAGCAACGGCTTGATCAGCGCCGTCGGACCGAACCTCCAAGTTGAGGCCTCTACCATCGTAGACGTTGGTGGGTTAACCATTTCCCCAGGATTTATCGACGTACACACGCACGACGACCGCTTGGTGCTGGCCGACCCCTCAATGCAACCCAAAGTGAGTCAGGGTGCCACAACCGTCATCACCGGCAACTGCGGAATTAGCCTCGCCCCCCTAGGAGGCACCAATCCGGTGCCTCCGTTAAATCTGGTGGCCGATGAATCCGAGCAACGCTATGGATCGTTCAAAGAATATTTCGCAGCCTTAGAAAAAACACCCTCGGCGATCAACGTGGCCTCCTTAGCAGGCCACACCACCTTGCGCGCGGTGACGATGCAGGACTTGGATCGCCCGGCCAACGATGCCGAAATCGCAAAAATGCAACAACTCGTGCAAGAGGCGCTCGATGCTGGCGTCGTAGGCGTGTCGACCGGCTTGTATTACATCCCCGCGCAGGCCGCGACCGCGCAGGAAATCCAGGCCGTCTTCGAGCCCTTGCGCGGCACTAATGCTCTGATCGCCTCTCACATTCGAAACGAAGCGGAGCATGTACTCGAAGCCATGACCGAAGCCATGTCGATCGCCAACGCACTCGGTGTACGTCAGGTCATCTCCCATCACAAGGTCAATGGGCGCGCCAACCACGGCCGCTCGACTGAAACACTGGCGCTCATCGACAATGCTCTAGCAAATAGCGACGTTTGCATGGATTGCTATCCGTATATCGCCTCTTCGACCGTCTTGCGCCAAGATGCCGTCGAACAAGCCGCCCGTACACTGATCGCCTGGTCAAAAGCCAAGCCAGAAACCGCCGGTCGCTATGTGGATGAGCTGATAAAAGAGCAGAGCCTGGAGCTCACCGAGTTTCTCGCGACACTACAACCCGCAGGCGCGATTTATTTTTCCATGGACGAAGGCGATGTCGAGCGCATCATGGCACACCCCGAGACCATGATCGGCTCGGACGGCTTGCCGCATGACACGTTCCCGCATCCCCGCCTGTGGGGCGCCTTTCCTCGGGTGCTGGGTCACTACTCGCGCGATCGCAAGATCTTTTCTCTGGAGACGGCGATCTACAAAATGACGGGCATGCCCGCCGCAAAATTTGGCCTCAAAGACCGCGGCCTCATCGCGCCTGGCTACGCGGCGGACCTCGTCGTATTTGATCCACAAGAGGTGCGCGACCTTGCGACGTTTGCAGACCCCATGCGCCCAGCCGCCGGTATCCAACGTGTCTACGTAAACGGTGTGGCAAGCTGGAGAAACGGAGCATCGACAGGCGCGCGTGCGGGTCAGGTATTACGTCGCGCCACGTCATAAAAAAACCCGTGTTCGTCTGACTGAACACGGGCATTGACATCACCCTAGCGATAGAGTGGGACTCAGGCCAGTAAAACTTCCTGTGTCATTCGCTCGCGCAATCGATCCATAAAGCCCAAACATTCTTCGAGCTGACTGATCTCGATGAATTCATTGGGTTTGTGGGCGACATCGATGTCACCAGGACCAATCACCACACAGGGAATCCCAGCGCGGTTTAACCAGCCTGCATCGGTGGCAAACGACACACGACCCAGCATATTGTTGCGAGCGAGGCTTGTCCCTAAATACGTAATCGCCGCGTCCTGATCAGTTGCCAAAGGCGCTGAGTTAGAAATCGTCTCAAACGTAATATCCGCCTCGGCTGAAATCTTGCGCATTTCGACTTTGAGTGTTTCGGCATACTCCTGCACCTGACGAATCAACTCGTCTGAGTTTCCTTGTGGCAAGGTACGACAATCGAAAATGAACTCGCAATCCTTGGCCACGATGTTGGGAGCCGTACCGCCGTGGATCACGCCAGTCTGCATCGTGCCGTGCGGGGTCTTAAACATGGGGTCAAAAGGACCTTCTTTCTGAATCTGCAGCGCCATACCGCGGATTTTTTCTACCAGACGGGCCGCATATTCGATGGCGCTCACTGCATCCGGGGCCATCGAGGAATGCGCCTCCAGACCACGCACGCGGCAACGCGTCACACGCATCCCCTTGTGCCCTGTCATCACCTGCATCCGTGTGGGTTCGCCCACAAAACAACCGGCAGGATGGATACCCGCCGCGGCTAAATCTTTAATCAATGTCTGCACACCGATACAGCCGACTTCTTCATCGTAGGTCAAGCCAATATGCAAGGGCTGCTTTAAGTCACTATTCATAAAGGCAGGCAACATCGCGACGGAGGCCGCAATATAGCCCTTCATGTCCACCGCGCCGCGACCGTAGATCTTGCCATCAGCGATGTGGGCTTTAAAAGGGTTGGTATTCCATGCCTGACCATCCACGGGCACCACATCGGTATGGCCACAGAGCACGATACCGCGTGCTTTTGGATCGCCGAACGTGGCAAACAAGTTGGCCTTGCGCTTGTCAGCGTCGTAGGACAGACGTACCGCCAGACCCAGTGATTGCAAATGATCGCGTACGTATTCGATCAATCCCAGGTTGGACTCGCGGCTCGTCGTATCGAAACCGACGAGGGTTTCTAACAAGCTAATGGTTTTCTGGACAGTAGGTGCGTAGGTCATAAGAGGCTCAGTGTGAGTGATCGGCTACAAAGTGTTCGGAGGCAATGCTTAAAAATATAAGGCTTTTTATACCATTGTCTGGGTCAAGACCGAGATACTGCTCTGCACAATAAATAAAAGTCGTCAGATCGACTATCCTAAACACATTGAATGCCACAATATTGACGAGCTTTTAAAGGTTTTTTACAGGTTTTTTATGAATCCCCAGATTTTGCAAGGTTATGGCGTCGCGCTCTATACCAACCCCGTTGCGAGCGCTGCCGACGACGATTATGGGCAATTCAGAGCGACCATCCTCCATACTTTAGGGTTTGACGCTGCTGAAAAAGAAATCTCGGGCTGGCCAGGTTATGCCAGTACCGCACTCCATGCCCTGCCTCAGTTGGCTAAAAAACTCGGTATTGCGGCCCTCTATTACAAAGACGAGAGCACGCGCTTTGGTTTGAAAAGCTTCAAAGCGCTCGGCGGCGCCTACGCAGTCTTTCGCCTGATTCAGAAAAACATCGCAGCGCAACACGAAGGTCACCTGGCTACCCCGGAGGAAATTCTCTCCGGCAAGTATGCCGATATCATCTCCAACATGACCGTGACCTGTGCGACGGATGGCAATCACGGCCGCTCGGTCGCTTGGGGCGCGCAATTGTTTGGTTGTCGTTGTGTCATTTATATTCACGCCACCGTCAGCGAGGGTCGACGCGCAGCCATCGCCTTTTATGCCGCCGAGGTCATTCGCATACAAGGCAACTACGACGATTCCGTACATCATGCGGCACAACAGGCTGCAGAGCACGGCTGGACTGTGGTCTCCGATACGACATACGAAGGCTATCGTGATATTCCGATCGACGTCATGCACGGTTATGGCGTGATGTCGCGGGAAATCGTCAACGAACTCCGTGACAACCCACCCACACATGTGCTGGTTCAAGCCGGTGTCGGCGCGCTCGCAGCCTCGGTCTGTGCCACATTTTGGCAAGTATGGGGGGCTAAACGTCCTCAGTTCGTCATCATCGAACCCGAACGTGCGGATTGTTTTTTTCAAAGTGGTCAGGTGGGTCATCCTGTTGTAGTGACCGGCGATCTTGATACCGTCATGGCAGGCTTGGCTTGTGGTGAGGTCTCACCTGTCGCGTGGGATATTTTGAAAAACGGTATTAATTGCTATGCCACGATCGCGGACGAGTTCGCACTCGAAGGCATGCGCGTCTTTGCCAATCCTCATGCAGACGATCCCAAAATCGTCTCGGGTGAAACTGGTAGCACAGGCCTGGGATTATTGATGGCAGCCCAAGGTCATCCCTTGCTCTGGAACACCCTCGGGCTCAATGCCAATTCTCGCGTCTTATTAATTGGTAGCGAAGGCGATACCGATCCTACGATTTACAAAGAAGTCGTCGGCAAGACCGCGCAAGAAGTACTGGCTTAGTGGCGGGCACACAATATGCACACCTTGCAAATTAATGGCCCACGCCTATTGGCTCAACTTCAAACACTTGCGGATATCGGTCGCACCGAAACCAATGCCTGTTGCCGGCTCGCTCTCACCGACGAAGACAAGGCAGGACGAGATCTGGTCGTCGACTGGATGAAAGCGCTCGGCATGTCAGTGTGTGTCGATCCCATCGGTAATGTTTTTGGCGTGCGTGCGGGTCTGCGCCCCGACCTTGCCCCCATCATGACAGGCTCACACACTGATACCGTCCGTACCGGTGGTGCTTATGATGGCAACTACGGCGTACTGGCAGGACTGGAAGTCGTCGCCACCCTCAACGATGCCAAACTCAGCACCGAACGCTCAATCGTCGTCGGGATTTTTACCAACGAAGAAGGCGCGCGCTTTGCGCCCGACATGCTGGGCTCGCTCGTCTACGTGGGCGGCATGCCACTCGACGAAGCCTTGGCCGTCAAAGCGTTTGATGGTGCAGTCTTGGGTGATGAACTCAAACGCATCGGTTATCAAGGATCCGCACCACTTGGCGTGCACAAGCCTCATGCGTTTGTCGAGCTGCATATCGAACAAGGTCCTCTGCTTGATGCAGATGGCATCAAAATCGGCGCCGTTGAAAATCTGCAAGGGATCTCCTGGCAAGAACTCACCATCGTCGGTCAGTCCAACCATGCTGGCACCACACCCATGCGTCTTCGCCATGATGCAGGCTACGCCGCAAGTGCCGTGTCCACCTTTGTGCGTGAGCTCACACGCAAGATGGGCGGCAACCAAGTCGGTACCGTCGGTCATGTCGTGCTCACCCCAAACCTCATCAACGTGATCGCCGCGCGCGCGATCGTCACCGTCGATTTACGCAATACTGATGAGCGGTTGTTGCAACAAGCTGAACAAGCGTTCAAGGACTTCCTGACCTCACTCTCTGAGTCTGAGGGCGTCACGATCACGTCGCGCCGCCTTGCCCGCTTTGAACCGGTTGTCTTTGATGCGGCACTGACCGATCGCATTGCCCGCCATGCGCAGGCCTTAGGGCTCTCACATCAGAGGATGACCTCAGGGGCCGGACACGATGCGCAAATGCTGGCGCGTATTTGCCCAACTTCCATGATTTTTGTTCCAAGCGTGGGGGGGATCAGTCACAACCCCGCTGAGCACACCGAACCTGAAGATCTCATCGCTGGCGCCAATGTCTTGCTCGCCACCCTGACCGAACTTGCCAATGAGGAGTCCAAACCATGACCCGAATCATTACCGTAGGCGCAGCCCAACTCGGTCCCATCCAACGCGCCCACTCACGGCAAGATGTCGTCGCGCGCTTGATTACACTGCTCGAACAGGGTGCGCGCCACGGCTGCGATCTCGTGGTGTTTCCAGAGCTCGCACTCACGACTTTTTTCCCACGCTGGTATATGGAGTCGCAGGCCGAGCTTGATGCGTTCTTTGAGGCGCAGATGCCCGGCCCAGAAACCCAGGCCCTTTTCGATGTGGCGCGCAAACTTAAGGTCGGCTTTTATCTTGGCTATGCCGAGCTCACCGAAGAGGAAGGTCGCACACGGCGTTTCAATACCTCGATCCTGGTCGACCAAACGGGAAGCATCGTCGGCAAATACCGCAAAATCCATTTGCCCGGTCATGCCGAGCACGAACCTTGGCGACAGTTTCAACACCTCGAAAAACGCTATTTCGAAACCGGCAACCTCGGCTTTCCCGTCTTTCGCGCCTTTGGCGGCATTATCGGCATGGCGATCTGCAACGATCGCCGCTGGCCCGAAACTTACCGTGTGATGGGCCTACAAGGGGTAGAGATGATTTTGATCGGTTACAACACACCCGTTCACAATCCCCCTGCTCCCGAGCACGATAACCTCTCGCATTTTCATAACGAGCTTGTGATGCAGGCTGGCGCCTATCAAAATGGCTCGTGGATCATTGGTGTCGGCAAAGGCGGCTGTGAAGAGGGCGTGGATCAAATCGCTAACTCCATCATCGTCGCCCCCTCGGGCGAGATTGTCGGTGCCTGCAGCACGCTTGGCGACGAGTTAGCGATCGCCCGCTGCGATCTGGACCTAACCTTGTCGTATAAAAACTCGGTGTTTAATTTTGCCAAACACAGAGAACCTCACGCTTACGGCATGATCGTCGAACGCAAAGGCGCGATCATCGAAGTGTAAAGAAACACAAGGTTCATTTTTTTAATGTTCAACACTGGCGCCCTGCGTCACCGCAATTTTCGGATGCTTTGGATCGCCACGCTGCTGTCTTCGACAGCGCGTTGGGCCGATCTTGTCGTCGTAGGTTGGCTCACGCTTGTGCTGACGGACTCTGCCTTGATGGTCGGTATCGTCACAGGTTGCAAAATGGCCGGCTATCTGCTCGCCCCCATGATGGGTGTGTTGGCCGACCGCATGGATCGCCGTAAGCTCCTGATCATGGCCGCGCTCATCAGCAGCGGCGTGACACTCACCATGCTGGTGCTCTTGCTGACCGATACCTTAAACGTCGGCCATCTCATTGTCCTGTCACTGATCAGCAGCCTCACTTGGGCACTCGATCACCCGACACGCCAAGCTTTTATCCCTGATCTTGTGGATAAAGACGACCTCACCAATGCCGTGGCCATGAATGCCGTAGCCACAGAAATGACTGTGGTGATCGGCCCCGCGTTTGGTGGTCTCCTGATCCCCGCTTTTGGGATGAGCGGGGCCTATGCCTTAATCGCACTGATCTATGCACTGGATCTCGGTGCACTTTTGCGTCTTAAAAATGCCAAATATCCGATTGAGCAAGCACCGCCCCGCAAACACGAGCCCCCTCTCAAAAGTCTGGTCGCTGGGTTTCATTACGCCTGGAGCCATCAAACTGTCTTTGTGCTGCTGCTGATTGCGTTCATGCTCAACTTTTTTGTCGCACCCTATCGCTATTCGTTTTTACCGCTCTTTTCACGCTACGTCTTGGATGTAGGCCCCACCGGCTATGGCATGCTCACTGCCACCGCTGGGCTCGGTGCCTTAACGGCGGGCTTATTGGTCGTCTCACTGGGCAACTTTAAACGCCGAGGCTTGTTTGTCGTGGTGGGCGGCTTGCTCTGGCCCGCCACGCTGTTTATGTTTTCACTCTCAGAATCCTACTACCTGTCGCTTGGCATTGTCTTTTTTGCGGGTCTCGCCCAAGCCATCACCTGGACGTTGATCGCAACCCTAATTTTGAGCAACACCACTCCGGAGATGCGCGGTCGCGTCATGGGGCTAAGAACAGGTGTCGTCATTAGCCTCCCCTTTGGTAATTTGTTTGCAGGTGCGGTCGCTGAAAGCTTCGGCGTCCAGATTGCACTCGGTGCCTACGGCGTCTGCGCCGCCGCGCTGATGCTGCTTATTATTGTGAAAGTGCCCACGTTAAGGAAGTTGCAGTAGCTTAAGGGTTATAACATTTGTTATAATTTCTGCTTGCAAAGGAATGATGATGGCAAACACCCTCAAACTGACCAATATTGGCAATTCCGTTGGAGTCATCCTACCCAAAGAAATACTCAATAAATTAAGGGTAGAAAAAGGCGATAGCTTATACGTCGTTGAAACGCCCACAGGTATTGAGCTGACCTCATATCGTCCGGATTTTGCCACGCAAATGGATATGGCCGAGCAAATCATGCGCGACAACCGCGATGTATTGAGAAAGCTCGCTAAATAATGATCGCCCCAATTTGGATTTTGCCTGATGTCGTTCAAGCCATACATAAAAGACAATTAGCCGAACACGGTGGTTCTGAGGGAATCAGAGACCTGGGACTGTTGGATTCGGCTTTAGCGCGTCCGCAAAACCTATTCTTTTACTCAAGTGACGAGATGCGCTTATCTCGATTCGCGGCGGCTTATGCATTTGGCATTGCTCGAAACCACCCCTTCGTTGACGGTAACAAACGAACCGCTTTTGTTGTCTGCATGCTGTTTTTGAAGCTCAATGGTTGCGTTGTTCATGCATCGCAAGAGAAACTATACGATGTATTTAACGCACTCGCCGACGGCAGCCTTTCTGAGGAAAGTCTATGGCATTGGTTAGAGAGCGTAGTCACACACACAAACAAGTTCGTTCTCCATGAACCAAATGGATGAAATGTAGTTGTATGCTTCTGTTCAATTAAAACAATTAAGGTCAAAAAAATGAAGTCATATTGGATGCAAACCGTTGGTAACAAGACTGTGCTCGAGATGCGTGACATTGAGCGCCCCACACCGGCCCCAACACAGGTGCTCGTCCGTCTACACGCAGCCAGCCTGAATCGCGGCGAGTTCGTCATCGGTCATGGCCTGCACAAAGGCGGTCAAGCAAGCGCCATCGGCATGGAAGGCGCTGGCGTCATCGAGGCGCTCGGCTCTGAGGTCAAAACCCTCAAAGTAGGTGATCAGGTCATGGGCCGATGCCGCGGCGCCTTTGCTGAGTATGCCCTCATGGATTCGGTCGAAGCCATGCACGTCCCTGCGACACTGAGCTTTGAACAAGCCGCAAGTGTTCCACTGACGTTTCTCGTCGTTCACGATATGGTGTCTCTACAAGGCAAACTGCAGCCCAACGAATGGCTCCTGATTCACGGTGTGTCCTCGGGTGTCGGTGTCGCCGCGTTGCAAACTGCCAAGGCCATGGGTGCCAAGGTGATCGGCACCTCAGGCTCACCAGAAAAACTCGCACGACTCAAAGAGTTTGGTCTGGATGTACCCCTCTGTCTGCGCGGCTCGGGTTTCGAAGAAACCGTCATGAAGGTCACCGACGGAAAAGGAGCGAATCTTGTCATCGACACAGTCGGTGGCTCAGTCTTTGCCGAGAGCATTCGCTGCATGGCCTTTGAGGGTCGTTTCGCCATGGTGGGCTATGTCGATGGCGTGCTCTCTGCCGAGCTTGATTTGCTTGCGCTCCATTCCAAACGTTTAAGACTGTTTGGTGTGTCAAACAAACTTCGCTCAGCGACTCAGCGCGCGGAGTTTCTGCCTGAATTTAAAGCTGAAGTCATTCCTGCTATTGCAGACGGCCGTATCAAGCCACTCGTCGATCAAGTGTTTGCCTTTGAACAGCTTGAGCAAGCCAAAGAAATGATGGAAACAAACAAGCATGTTGGCAAAATCGTGCTTCGCATGCCTGTTTAATGCTCGATAAAAGTCTCCACGCTCGTTGACTTAAGTGCAGTAAAGGCTTACAACGAGCGTGACACCATCGGCATAAGACCGAGGGGCAACATATCCAAGTTGGAGACATCATGCATTTTCAATTTATCCGTCAAATCCCTCGATTTTTGGCCGGCACTCTGTGTGGCTTAGCACTCCCGAGTTCGACAGTTAAAAGCGTAAGTCGTTGATTTATATAGAGCGCGTCTAAATTCGCTCCACTACAAGTTGATATACCTAGCCGCAGACGTCGGTTTCTTGACCCCTAAGCTCTCTAGTATTGC